>OCIU01001684.1_pt1 | contig 14468 bp, 16 predicted proteins | sample 1538471 | NCBI WGS metagenome assembly OCIU01 (sample SAMN04571693, study PRJEB22368) | human gut metagenome | biome: human gut; material: stool | host: Homo sapiens | place: Luxembourg | collected 2012-06-01 | reverse complement strand
AATAATATAGGTCAAGATATGAAGTATATAACAGTTTTGGCATATAAAGAAAATTTAAATGGAAGTAGTGAACTGGTAACTGAAATAAAGATAAATTTAAAATAAGTTAGTTCACAATATTAATATAATGCGAACTAAATCAAGAGTTTTATGAATAAGTAAATACAGCTCTTGATTTTTTTATTATTCAAAAATTATATAATTTCAACATTATATTAAAACATAGCCAAATATTATTATAAAATTGAATTGATAGTCTATATTAGATAATAAACATATAAGTAATATAAAAAAAGTACTATAAATATAAAATAGCTAAATAAATTTAGCTTAACTATACAAATATACTTCTTTGAATATACTTTAAAGAATCAGAAATATTATCAAATATTTTCTTTGTAACCATCAATCTTTCAATATATTCAGGATAAACTGCAGTATCAAATACTTTATCTATTTTAACTTCTATATGGTTATCTATACAGGATATATATATACATTTAGTATATTTATAAAAAGATTTAAATATAAGAATTTTATTATTTGTTACTCTAAGTAAAGTATAACCACATAAGTTCAAATTATTTTTTAAGTAGTTTAAGTTGTTTTTCATATAATATCTCCTTAATTAAACAAAGCTACATGCCTTTTAATATAGTGGGAAAAATAATTCATGATGATAATGTGAAATGATACCATAATTATTTCCATTAAGTTAAAAAGTATACTTAAAAATCTGATTAATAATTAAATAATGGGTATTAATATACATAAGGAGGTGAAAACATGAAAATATATACAAAAACAGGTGATAAAGGTCAAACATCATTATACGATGGGACACGAGTTGACAAAGATAGTATAAGAGTTGAATCATATGGAACAATAGATGAGTTAAATTCATACATAGGTTTATGTATGCACTATATAAATGAAGATGAGAAAAAAGTATTATTTAATATCCAAAGAGATTTATTTTATATCGGATCAGAGTTAGCAACTAAAAATACAGAGAAACTAAACAAAGTAGTAACTGATAATGATATTAAAAATTTAGAAAATATAATAGATAAGTATATGGGTGAGGCTAAAGGAATAGATTCATTTATAATACCAGGTACATCCTTAGCATCAGCCCACTTACATATAGCAAGAACAATATGTAGAAGAGCTGAAAGAATTATAATATCTCTTAGTAAAATAGAAGAAGTAAACCCAATGCTTATAAAATATATAAATAGATTATCTGATGCTTTATACGCTATAGCAAGATATAGCGAAGATAAATTAATACCTATGGAATTTTAATTATTAAAATATAAAGGAACCAAATAAATAAAAGTAACATACTATATAACGTGTTTAAATGTGTAAACAGGGGGATATAATATGGATTGCTTTGAAATAAAAAATAATAGTTCCTTAGTAAGAGTTTTTCATGCTGCACCTCAAGCACCAAATGTTGATGTGTATGTTAATGATCAAATGGTTTTTAGTAATTTAGCATTTGGCGATTTTACTAGATACGTATATTTAGATGAAGGTGAATATAATGTATCTGTGTATTTAGCTGGACAAAAGGATAGACCAGTTATAAATCAAATGGTTGATGTGCCATCACAACAAATATTTACTATAGCAGCTACTGGAAATTTAGATAACTTAGGTTTATTAGTTATACCTGATAAAGTATCAAAATCACCTTCTCAAAACTATAGCTCAGTAAGAGTAATACATTTATCACCAAATGCACCAGGAGTGGACATATTAGTTGATGGTGATACATTATTTGAAGACATATCTTTTGGAGAAGGAACAGATTATGTAGATTTAAATCCTGGAACATATAATGTAAATGTTGTATTAAATACTGATAAAAGTGTTGTATTACCACTTAAAGTAACATTAAATCCAGATAAGATATACACTATATATATAATAGGTAACCCACCTACTTTACAAGCGGTTCAAGTCGTAGATGGAAATACTTATGCTTGTAGATAAAATTTAAGATTAATATTTTAAGTAACTAATAAAGAAAAATATAATAATTATATAAGTACTTAAAATAATGAGCCTATATGGCTTATTATTTTTTTGAAATTTGTCCAAAATAATGTATGTATATATATTAAAATATGATAAAATTATAGTTAATAAAATAACAAATGATATTTTAAATATTAAACTTACAAAAGGGACAAAAATTACAAATAAGGAGTTAAAGAGATGGCTGATAAAAAAACTACACTTATACAGAGTTCTAGAGGATCTGTATTTTCTGTTTTTGGGGAAGAGGAACTAAATCAAATAACAGAAGAAGGTAAAAGAAAGGTTGCAGTGTCTGGTAAAATAAATGAACCAGGAATAATAGAAGTGCCTGAAAATGCAACGCTTAATGATATAATTGATATTTGTGGGGGAATATTAGACAAAAAGAAATTTAAAGCAGCGCAACTTGGAATTCCATTTGGAGGATTTTTAACTGAAGATAGTTTAGACAAAGTTTTAGATTTTGATTTATTTGATAAAAACAGCAGTAGAAATATTATAATACTATCTGAAGACGATTGTATAGTTCAATATGCAACTTTCTATGTAGATTATTTAATAGGTAGAATTGAAGATAGCAACAAAAGCGAAATATATAAAAAGTACTCAGAAGTTAAAGAAGAAGTATATAGAATATGGAGAGTATTAGATCGTATAAGTAAGGGAAGATCTAATATGCGTGATGTATACCTATTAAGAAGATTATCAGGGGAAATAAAAGACAAACTAAATCAAGAACATAATATAATACAAGAAATTATTGGAAGCTTCTATGAGGAAATAGAAGAACATATAGACGAAAACATATGTAAAACTTCACAATGTAACCACCTTACAAAACTTACAATTACAGATAGATGTATAGGATGTGGTGCTTGTAAGAGAGCCTGTCCTGTAGATTGTATAGATGGAGAACGTAAAGAACAACATTACATAGATTATACTAGATGTACACACTGTGGTGCTTGTGTATCAGCATGTCCAGTAAATGCTATAACTGCAGGAGATAATACATTTAAATTCTTAAGAGATTTAGCAACACCAAATAAATTAGTTATAACTCAAATGGCTCCAGCTGTAAGGGTTGCTATAGGTGAAGCATTTGGATTTGAACCAGGTACAAATGTTGAGAAAAAAATAGCTGCAGGACTTAGAAAATTAGGTGTAGATTATGTATTTGATACTACATGGGCGGCAGATTTAACTATAATGGAAGAAGCAACAGAATTCCAATATAGATTAGAAAAACATATAGCAGGAGATAAAGATGTTAAGCTTCCAATACTTACTTCATGTTGTCCTGCATGGGTTAAATTTATAGAACAAAACTATGCGGATATGCTAGATGTTCCATCATCAGTAAAATCACCTATGCAAATATTTGCAACTGTTGCAAAAGACTTATGGGCAAAAGATAAGGGTATACCAAGAGATAGACTTATATCTGTTGCTATAATGCCTTGTATTGCTAAGAAATATGAAGCATCTAGACCAGAGTTCTCAAGAGGTATGAACTACGATGTAGACTATGTTATAACAACTAGAGAACTTATAAAAATATTTGAAGATTCAGGAATAAACTTAAATGAAATAGAAGATGAAGAAATAGATTCAATAATGGGAGAATATACTGGTGGAGGTATAATCTTTGGTAGAACAGGTGGAGTTATAGAAGCTGCAACTAGAATGGCTGTTGAAAAAATGACAGGACAAAAACTAGAAAAAGTAGAATTCCATGAACTTAGAGGATTTGATGGATTTAGAAGTTGTGATGTAGAAGTTAATGGACTTAAACTTAGAATAGGTGTTGCTCATGGTCTTAGAGAAGCTGCAAAAATGCTAGATAAAATAAGATCTGGAGAAGAATTCTACCACGCTATAGAAATAATGGCATGTACTGGTGGATGCGTAGGTGGAGGTGGACAACCTAAAGCTAAAAAGAGGGTTGAAACACTAAAACAAAGAGCAGAGGGATTAAATAATATAGATAGTTCATTAGCACTTAGAGTATCAAATGAAAACCCTTATGTTCAAGCTATATATGATAAATACCTAGATTATCCAATGAGTCATAAAGCTCATGAACTACTTCATACAAAGTATTTCGTAAGAGTAAAAAATCCTAAAAAATAAATTTAAATATAATAAAACCTTAAGATATAATTCTTAAGGTTTTATTTTTATATAGATATGGTAAAATATATTAAGTAGCAAAAAGTTTATTTCAATTGAGGGATAGTCTCTTTTTATTTAAATTAGTATTATTATTTGTTAAAATTAAAATAGAAAAAGACATTAAGAGTCGATAGGAATGAATACGAAAGATATATTACTTATATGGCTACTTTCTGCGCTTTTAAAGTAATCTAAATACATATACATTTAAGAATATATATTAAGATATATTATAGAATATAAGAATCAATTATATAGATATTTATAAATATAATAAGAGGTGAAATTATGAAAGGTAGAATTGATTTAACACAAGGAAAAATAACAGAAAAATTAGTAAAGCTATCACTTCCTATTATGGCAACTTCATTTATACAAATGGCGTATAATATGATTGATATGATATGGGTTGGAAAAGCTGGAAGTAGTTCAGTAGCAGCAGTAGGGACTGCAGGATTTTTCACTTGGCTTGCTATGGCGTTTATTACAATTTCAAAAGTAGGTGCAGAAGTAAAAGTAGCTCAGAGTATGGGTCAACATGATGTAGATGAGACAAAATTATATATAAAATCAGCAATAGAAATAAACATAATTCTTTCTATTTTATATACTATATTCCTTATAATGTTTAAAGACCAATTGATTGGATTTTTTAGATTAGGTGATGAAAATGTAATATCTATGTCAAAAGAGTATTTAGTAATAGTAGCTTTTGGGATGATATTTTATTTTATAAATCCAGTATTTACTGCTATATTCAATGGTATGGGAAATAGTAAAACTCCATTTTTAATAAATACTATAGGGTTATTAACAAATATAGTGCTAGATCCAATTTTAATACTTGGATTAGGTAAAATACCAAGTATGGGTGTAGCAGGTGCTGCAATTGCAACAGTGGTTGCACAGATAGTTGTAACAAGTTGTTTTATGTTAAAGATATTAAAAAGTAAAGAAATATATTTTAAGATTATCCCATTTAAAGATATAAAATTAAATTATTATAAAATATTGTATAATTTAGGTATACCAGTAGCATTACAAAGTGGATTATTTACACTATTTTCTATGACACTAGGCGTAGTAGTTGCATCATTTGGACCAGTAGCCGTAGCAGTTCAAAAGGTAGGGTCTCAAATAGAATCTATATCATGGATGAGTGCAGAGGGTATAGCAGCAGCACTATCTAGCTTTGTTGGTCAAAATTATGGTTCAAAAGATTATGATAGAATTCAACGTGGATGTAAAATAACCCTTTTAATAGCTATAATTATGGGAACTATAAATACAATTCTTTTAGTATTTTTAGGAAAATACATATTTAGCATATTTATAAATGAAAGCGAAGCAATATTAAAAGGAGCAGATTACCTTAAAATATTAGGATACTCTCAGTTATTTATGTGTATAGAAATAGTAATAGCAGGAGCATTTAGAGGGCTTGGAAAAACTTTAATCCCATCATTAGTTAGTATAATTTTAACTGGAAGTAGAATTCCTCTTGCATATTTAATATCAAATCCTAGCATATTAGGTCTTAATGGAGTATGGTGGAGTATAAGTATATCTAGTATATTAAAAGGTATATTACTTCTTAGTATATTTATAATACTTATAAGAACACAAAAATTATATGGATTTCCAAAATTAAAACCAAATTTTGTAGAAGATGAAAATAATATATAAAATAATTTTTAAAATAGGTGGATATAACTCTACCTATTTTTTATTAAAAATGATATTATAAAAAAAGAAATTAAACATTAGGAGAAGATGCAAATGGAAATGAGTATATTAATAACTAATGAAGCTAAAAGAGAACTAGATAAATTATTAGAAAATAGCGATAAACAATGTATAAGAATACTTACAAGAGGTATAACTATGACATCAGAGGCAAAAATAGACCTTGAACTTGATGAACCTAATGCTAATGATAACTTATACGATGTAGATGGTTATAAAATAATAATAAATAAAATTTTAGATTCACAAATGAATTATATAACTATATCTTACGGTGGTCTTTTAAGTAGAAATCAATTCTGTGTAGAAGCAGATTTTTGTTTTTATTACTAAAATAATGGGCTAATTTAAGTTATAAAAAGGTAGTATTATTAAAATAGATAGATAATACTACCTTTTATAATATACTAATACTTATAAAAATATTAAACTATACAAAATTAATACTATAAACTATCTTACCAACCTAAAAGTATTGAAGGATTAAAAAACTAATGATATAATAAAAAGGTTTTATATGCACTATAATTGGGTAATATAACTTATTATAAAAGTATAGGTAGATAAAGGAGACAAAATGAAAAAGATAGAATTATTAGCACCAGCAGGTGATTTAGAAAGATTAAAGATAGCCTTTACTTATGGAGCAGATGCTGTATATATAGGTGGAGAAATATTTGGTATGAGATCTGCTGCGAAAAACTTTACTATAGAAGAAATGAAAGAAGGAGTAGAGTTTGCACATAACTTAGGAAAACAAGTTTTTGTTACTATAAATATAATACCTAGAAGTGAAGAACTTGAACAACTTCCTCCATACCTTTTACAACTTCAAGAAATAGGTGTAGATGCTGTTATAGTAAGTGATGCTGGAGTATTTTCAATAGTTAAAAAGACAATACCTAATATGGAAGTACACATAAGTACACAAGCTAGTACAAGTAACTCTGTAGCAGCTAAGTTTTGGTATGAACAAGGTGCTCAAAGAGTAGTAACAGCTAGAGAGCTATCATTTGAAGAAATAAGAAGTATAAGAGATAATGTACCAGAAGACATGGATATAGAAGCCTTCGTACACGGAGCTATGTGTATGTCTTATTCTGGAAAGTGTGTAATAAGTAACTATACTACAGGAAGAGATGCAAACAGAGGAGCATGTGCTCAACCATGTAGATGGAAGTATAACTTAGTTAAAGAAAATGAAAATGGTGAATATGAAGAAGTTATAAATGGTATAGATTCATCGTTTTTCTTTAACTCAAAAGACTTATGTATGATAGAGTATATTCCTCAATTAATAGAGTGTGGGATAACAAGTTTTAAAATAGAAGGACGTATGAAAACAGCTTACTATGTTGCTACTACTGTTAGAGCTTATAGAATGGCTATAGATGCATATTATGAAGATCCAGAAAATTGGAAGTTCAATCCTGTGTGGTTAGAAGAGTTAAAAAAGGGTAGCCATAGAGATTATAGTACAGGATTCTATTTTGATAGACCAAGTGATAAAGCTCATAACTATGAAAGTGCATCATATATTAGAAACTATGACTTTGTTGGTATAGTTAGAGATTATGATGCAGAAAATGATTTATATATAGTAGAGCAAAGAAATAAAATGAATGTATTAGATAAGGTTGAAGTTATAGGACCATACAAAGAAACTATGTTTGCTACTATAGAGGAAATGTACAATGAAGATGGAGAACCTATAGAATCAGCTCCACATGCAAGACAAATAGTTAAACTTAAATTAGATATAAAAGTAGATAAAAACTATATGTTAAGAAAACCTATAGTAACTATAAATACAATATAACTATAAAAATAAAAAGATGGTAATTCATGACCATCTTTTTATGTATAAATAACATTTTTAAATGATTCGCCGACACGTCGCTCAAGCGAAGCGAATTTTATATAACAAATCCACCATTAGGGCTTATAACTTGTCCTGTTATAAAATCTGATTTATCACTAGCTAAAAATAGTGCACAATTTGCTATATCATCAACTGTTCCAATTCTCATTAAAGGTGTTTCTTCTCTTAAACCTTCTATAATTTCCTCATCTATATCATTTAACATATCTGTTTGTATAACTCCAGGAGCTATACAGTTAACTTGAATATTAGATGGTCCAAGTTCTTTGGCTAATGCTTTAGTCAGTCCTATTATTGCAGCTTTTGAAGTAGAGTAGTGTACCTCATAAGAGCCTCCAACCATTCCCCATATAGATGATATATTTATTATTTTACCACTGCACTCAGGCAACATATATTGAAGTGCCTTTTGAGTTGTGTAAAAAATACCGTTTAAATTAGTACCCATCATTTCATTCCAATCATCATCTGTTATATCTGTAAAAAGTTTATTTTGACTAATTCCAGCATTATTTATTAATACATCTATTTTACCAAATTTTCCTATACAATGATTTATAAGTGAATTAGCTTCAAATCTATTAGATATATCTGCTTTAAATATATCTACAGAATATCCAGCTTCTTTTAAATCATTAAAAAGCTCTTCAGCTAATTCTTTTGATTTATTATAATTTATAACTACATTATAATTGTTTTTTGCAAATAATATAGCACAAGCACGTCCAATACCTCTAGACGACCCTGTTATAACTACTGTTTTTTTTGACATAATTTTATTCCTTTCAAAACTTTTAATTAAAATAGTATTTATTTATATATTATTATACTAAATATTTTAAATTAATAAATACTATTAACTTATAAACAATACATTCTAAATATTAAAAAACCTGATAGTAAAAACTATCAGGTTATAAGTTATCTAATAATAGTATAAGCCATATAAGCTATATATAAAGCTACTAATATTATTCCTTGGCTTTTAACAAGAGAATTTCTCTTTTTCATAAACATATATAGTAGTAATGTTATTAAAACCATAAATATTATATCTATGAAAGCTAACATACTCATTGATATTGGATTTATTACAGCCGCTAATCCTAAAACTAAAAGTATATTAAATAAGTTTGACCCTATAACATTACCTATAGCTATCTCAGTTTCACCTTTTTTTATAGCTACAATAGATGTTACGAATTCTGGTAGAGAAGTTCCAACAGCAACTATTGTAAGTCCTACTAAATTAGCACTCATACCAAGAGATGTAGCAATAGATGTTGCAGAATTTACAACCATATCTCCACCAAGTACAATACCTACGATACCTATAATAGATACTAATATAGTTTTAGGAAGAGATATTTCACTACTAGTTTGTGTTTCTATAGCTATAGCTGTTTCACCAGTTTCTAAAGAATCATCTTCTGTAGCTTTTTTAGCTGATTTTATAGTATTAACTAAGAAATAAGTAAATAATCCTAAAAGAGCTAACCCTTCAATTCTTCCTAATTTTAAATTAATTCCAAATACTAATAAAAGTATACTAACTAATATTAAAAATGGAGTATCTTTCTTTATAGTTTCTTCTTGAACTGGAAGTTTAGCTATAATAGATGAAACTCCTAGAACAACAAGAACATTGAAAAAGTTTGATCCAACAACATTAGCAACACTCATATCATTTTGTCCTGCTAAAGATGATGTAACACTAACAGCAGCTTCTGGTGCACTTGTACCCATAGCTACTATAGTTAACCCGATAATCATAGAAGGTACATTAAACTTTTTTGCAATTGATGAAGCACCTTCAACAAATACATCTGCACCTTTTATAAGTAATGCAAATCCTATTATTAAAATTAAAAATGGCAAAAATATTCCTCCCTAAATACATATTAAGTTTTTAAACTATAGCATAGTATATCATATATACATAGTTTTGAAAATTAGATATACTTTATTTTATTAATTCAGATACTTCACTCTTAGATAATACTCTCCATTTCCCATAAGGTATACCTTTTAATGTTAAATTCATGATTCTAACTCTTTGAAGTTTTTCAACTGAATATCCAAATACCTCACACATTCTACGTATTTGACGATTTAAACCTTGCGTTAAAACTATTTTAAATGTACGATTATTAACCTTTGTAACAAGACATTTGTTAGTAGTTACGTATTTATTAGTTACAGGATTAAATATACGAACACCATTAGACATTTTATTTATAAACTCTTGAGTTATATTTTTGTTAACCGTAACTTTATATTCTTTCTCATGTTTATTTTCTGCTCTAAGTATTTTATTTACTATGCTTCCATCATTAGTTAAAAGAATAAGACCTTCTGATGGCTTATCTAATCTTCCTATTGGGAAAATTCTTTCTGGATAATTAACATAGTCAATAATATTTCCTTTTACATGACGTTCTGTTGTACAAGTTATACCTACAGGTTTATTAAGTGCTATATAAACATTGTTATTTTTAGGCTTTATAAGCTTATTATTTACCTTAACCATAGCACCTTCTTCTACAGTTTGACCAACTTGTGCTTTTTTTCCATTTACAGTAACTCTACCTTGTTCAATAAGCTTGTCAGCTTCTCTTCTTGAACAAAGTCCAGTTGAACTTATATAGTTATTTAATCTCATTAAAGGACCTCCTAAAACTTTAGTATAACTTATTCATTATATTATAGTTAATTTATCTAAGCAATAATAAAAACTAAGTTAATTAAATATATGTAGTATTAGTTATATACAAATAAATTAGCTATATAAATATATATTTTGACACTATTGGTGTATATATTATTTAAACATTGGAAAATTTTACTGTAAAATGATAAAATATCAAATACAATAATTATATCTAATTAATATGGTTAATATACTAGAAGGTAAATAAAGTAGGGGCTAATATAAATGAATTTAAAAATATATGTTTTAAATTAAAAAATGTTAGGTAATTATAAAATGAAGGGATGTGTTTAATATGACATTTAAAAATTTAAAGGAGTTAAATACTACAGAATCTAGAAGTTGTGCTTTAGTATTTAATTTTAATAATAAAGAGTTAATTAAAATAAAGAGTGTATTTAGATTAAGTGGAATAAGTGATATTATTATACTAAAAAATGATAATTTAAATACTACTATAAAAGATATATTAGATGATAACTTATTAGAAGATAGCGAAGAAAAAATAAATAGTAGAGCTATTATATTTAATAACATAGAAAGTAGAAAGATTAGTGCTGTATCTGATAATTTAAAAAAATTAAAAGTACAAAGACCTTTATTAGCTACAGTAACAGAAACATCAATTAACTGGGATTTAAAAAATCTTTTATATAACTTACAAGAAGAAGCTATTAGTTTAAATAGCTCAAAAGTATCTATACATAAAAATTCATAAGTAAATACACAATTACCTAAATTTTATACATATAATTAATTATGTATAAAAGGAGGTCGTTGAGTATGAAAGTTGAATTGACAACTATTGAACTCAAGGCACTTGAGTTAAAAGATATAAATAATTTTAATGATAAAAAATGTGCAAGTATAATGAGTATAAGCGTTAAAGAATATAACGATATATTAAATAAAGCAAGAGAAAAAGTAACTAAGGCACTTATAGATAAAGATGAAATTAATATTATAGATATTAGTGTAAATGAACAACCTAAATGTACTACTCTATGCAAATTTAGATGTGCTGTATGTGGTCAAATATATGAGATAGATTATACTAAGGAAGATATAAAGTGTCCATTATGTTTATCTAGTAAAATTATGACAAATGAAGAAGCTGGTTTCTTAAAATAATTAAAATCCCTTATAATTTATATTATAAGGGTTTTTTAACTTATAACTTAGATACATTTATAGCAGAAAGACCTTTAGGTGCCTCTACTATATCAAAGGATACTTCTTCACCTTCGTGTAAATCCTTATCATGTCCATTTTCTTTTACATTTGAATAGTGTACAAAAACATCATTTCCATCATTTGCAGATATAAATCCATATCCTCTATCATTATCAAACCATTTTACAACACCAGGGTTAGATGGATTTAGGAATGGAAAATTATTCAAAAGTAAATACTAGTAAATAACTAGTATTTAACAGTTTTTATAGAAATAGAGCAGTATAAAATTAACTGACATCAAACTGACATTTTAAAAATACTATTCTAAATTATTATTACTGACAATTAACTGACAGCAACTGACACTTATTTAAATAAAATTTCGGAGATATTATTAGAAGCTTTTTTATCCATTTCTTCTAATACATGAGAATAACGATTTAAAGTTATTTTTATATCTCCATGTCCTAATCTATTACTTATAGTTTTAAAATCAGTACCTGATAAAACTAACATAGTTGCATGAGTATGTCTTAGATCATGTAACCTTATTCTTCTTAAATTATGATTTACACATAAATCTTTAAAGTTTTCCCATAATCTAAATGTATACATAGGCTCTAATCTAGAACTTAAACATACTAAATCTTCAAATTCACCTTCTGGTAATAAACCTTGTAATTTATATTCATTATGTTTCATTTTCAATTTTTTTAATTTAACCATAAGTTCATCTGGAGCAGTTATAGTTCTGATTGATGCTTTAGTCTTAGGTTCTTTAAAAATAAGGGTATTATCAACTTTAACTAATACTTGATTTATACTTATAGTATTTTTTTCAAAGTCAATATCTTTCCATTTTAAACCACAAACTTCCTCACCACGAAGACCCATAGTTAGCATTAATAAAATATGAACCTCAAAAAAGCGACCTTCTAATTTTTCCATAAGCTCCTTGATTTCTTTTAAATCATATGGCTCTTTAACTTTTGATTCTTTAGTATTAGTTATATTTGGCTTTTTAGTAAAATTACAAGGGTTTTCACTTATTTCTTTAAATCTATAAGCTTCACTTAAAGTTGACTTAACTAAAGCAACTCTTGTTTTAGCAGTACTTTTTGAATATTTTAAGTACATTTCATTTATAAAACTTTGTAGCATATAAGGATTAACATCCTTTAATTTTACATCTTTAAAAAAAGTTTCTACACTTATCCTTAACACATTTTCCATTGATTTTACATATAAAGGTGAAAAGTTTTTGCTTTTATCATACATATATATTTTACATCTTTCGACAAATGTGGTATCTTGTGGTATAATATATTTATTATTATTTATAGAACTTTTTAAATCGATTAGATGCTTTTCAGCATCTTTTTTACTTTCATATTTTCCTAAACTCTTTTGTTTAAGTTTTCCGGTTTCATCTATATACTCTATATAGACGTTATAATTATTGTTACGTTTTCTTATAAAAGAGCTTTTGATGTTATAGTTATTCATGTCTTACACCTTCTTATTTAACTTAAATAACTTCATGTAAATGTGATTCTATGAATTTATATATCATATCACTATTCATATTTTCGAATTTTATTTCCCCATCATCTTCAAAAAGTAAATAAGCTGCAAATAAATTAGCTTGTCTATCTTTTTCAATTTTTTCAAGTGTATTGCTATCATCAAAATAATTAAGGCAATCTTCTTTGTGCAAAATTGCATGTCCTAATTCATGTGCACATAATACATACCTTGAATATTCTGTATATTTTTTATTTATTTTGATTATTTTAGAATCTAAAATTATAGCTTTACCATAATTAACATAATCAATTTTTATTCCTAATTTTTTGCATATCTCAAAAGGATTACTAGTTTTATATTTATATACAGTATCCTTTACTATTTCATAAATATTATCTCTCATTTCCCCAAATTATTCTCCTAGTGCTTATTTTTTATATTTATAGCTAACTAATTCTATATGCTTTAATATATCATTAGCAAATTCTATTATCTCTTCATCTGTCAATTCAGGCACTCCAAACGCTGCAATACTTGGTTGTTTTAAAATAAATGTCATAGCTTCTTGAGGATTTTTAAAATGTATAACATTTACATTGTTATCAGTTTTGCCAGTATTAGAAATTTCTTCTTTAGAGGACTCATTTCCAATTAAATAATCAACTGTAACTCCGAAAAAGTCTGCAAATTCTTTAAGTAGACCAACTTCTGGCATTTGCTTGTCATTTTCATATCTACTTATAGAACTCTTTCTTAAATGAAACTTATCGGCAAGTTGTTCTTGAGTCAACCTTTTTATTTTTCTTTCCTCTTTAAATCTTTTTCCAAAAGTATCCAAATTACAACACCTCCTGTTGTTATTATACCGAAAGTTGCGAGTAAATAAATAAAAGTTGCCTAACGAGGAACTTTTTTTAAAAAAACCGTTGACAAGTTGTTTTTAATGTAATATTATTAAGACATAAAGTTGTTCATGACGTAACAACGAAATACAAATTACTTATTTAGAGGTGATATAAATGACAAAAGAATTAAAAATCTTGAGAATAAAACATGATGTTACTCAAGAAGCAGTAGCAGAAAAATTAGGTGTTAAAAAACCTACTTATTGCAGGAAAGAAAAAGGTGAAATTGCTTTTTCTATACAAGATGTAAAAGTTCTTAAAGAACTATATAATCTTACTCCAGAAGAAGTAGTCC
>OCIU01001681.1_pt1 | contig 14486 bp, 19 predicted proteins | sample 1538471 | NCBI WGS metagenome assembly OCIU01 (sample SAMN04571693, study PRJEB22368) | human gut metagenome | biome: human gut; material: stool | host: Homo sapiens | place: Luxembourg | collected 2012-06-01 | reverse complement strand
AGCTTGAGCGATATTTTTTTTGACGTGTATCTACTAGCATCGCGGAAACGCTTACTCGTAAAGAATCTTTATGGTGCAGTCGCAAGAGACGAAATCCCCTTACCAAATGATGCGACTTGAGGCTGTAGACAAGATTGTTGGTTCCCTTACGGAACTTGCCAATATGTATAACACCGTCACAGCTAACTGCAACAAAAATGCAGAGACTATAAATCGCAATATCCAACTGACGGAAAAGCGATATGCAGCAATGATGAGGCTTATGCAAGCGAAGAAATCCAAGACAATAGAGCAGCCACCCATACCACGAACCATTAAAGCGTTGCCACGATTTATATTCATGAAATATCCCTGTTATTGGATAAAGAGGATGTATCGAAGTGAGCACTTTCGTCAGTTTCTGGTTGTCTGCATGGCGTGCCTCCATGCATTGTCTGTATTTCTGACGATATTCTTGGCTTATGATAATGCGCAGATGAGGAGATTTTAGCTTTTACCCGATTTCGATAAAATGATGAATGATGTTGAAAACGAAGTCGAGGAGCAGCGAGCCGAGGACGGATCTGTAAATCGTGTTCCTGAATTAAAGCAGTTGAGTGAGGACATTGACAAGGCTACCAACACCTTCATCAATGCCACACTTGAACTGGAATCTGCCATTCAGCAGTATCAACGCGCAGAAGCCAAATTAGGTGATGCTGTGACTACTATCAGCAAAAAGGTTGATACCATCAATCAGCACATAGACAAAGTTTTGGAAAATGCTCCCACGAAATTAAAGGTATCTGTAAATGTCAATGATGCTGACTGGAAGAAGATTCAAGAACTGTTCACCAAAGAACGCCAATGGATGACCGCACAGATGCAGATGCATATCCGTGAGGTCAATTCCATGTTTGCCAATGAACGGAAAAAAGTCCGTGAACGCTACAAGGAATATGATGGCTGCTACCTCGGTCACTATGCCCAGTGGTTCTTTTGGTTCTTCTTCACTATCGGAATCTTTGTGGTTGCAGGAGGTGTAGGAGTGATGATTGCACAGAGTTATGGAAAATGACAAGCCGACTAACCTTAGACTTTCGCCTAAAATCAGTCGGATGCCTTTTATGTAGTCCCATCTGAACAAATAAGACTTTCTGTTAATCTTATAATTCAGTTTTTAGGAAACTGACTTTGTCCATTTTTTTGTAATGTTCAAAAAATAACTTCCGCAGAAAATCTGCAATCAAGAGCATTTGATGATTTGGCAATTGAGCTAAACATAAACTGCAACAGAAAAATTGAGGAAGTTATTTTTACATTACTTAAAGTTCATCGTTAGAATTTCGTTTATTCATATCATTTACAAGTTTTTCCTTAGTAAGATTAAAATCCCAGTAACTAATGGATAAAACATATTTTGCTGTACTATCAGAGATTTCATTGCGTAGAGAAAGAAAAGTAGAATTGTCATAGAATAAGACAACATCTTCTTTTTCTTCGTGTTTGAAATATGGATATTTACTTATAAGTTTCTCTTTCAATGAATTAAATGTATCTGTGTCTTTAATAGAGGTTTCTTCAAAAATAAAAGTTACCATGGAAAACTTATTATCAATGAAATTGAAATAGGCTTCTTCACAATTATATCCAGCAAATTTAACATCAGAATATACGGCACAGTCTTTATTGATAAGACCTGAAATTCCATATCCTTTATTTCTCATGTTAGTTCTTACTTCCTCATAAGTAGATACTGCTAAGACGTTGCCAAGGAAAGTGCGTTGAATCTGTGCAGACATATTAAGTGCCAGCACAGATATCATAAATGTGAATAATAATTTTTTCATAAATTGCAAATTATTATAAATCCTCACCATTAGCATGATTGTATTCATTGTCATAGAACAACCCGTTGGCGGAATTAATTTAAGTTGATAAATATGAGTAAAATGTTGTATATATCGCTGATTTTTAGCAACTTAGTAGTAATCAAAAAATTAAGTTCAAACCATCGTATGTACAACCTTTATACAAAATTCGTCAAAATACTTGAGATATGCAAGCAATTCTCTGAAAATCTCGTCAATGAATCTGGTAATGTTCCACGTAGTGGTCCTGTTCCCAAGTTTTCGGATTTGGAAGTAGTGGCGCTATCCCTGACGGCAGAGACCGAGGCCAAACGTATTTGCCAGGAACTGTAAATAGCTCATGGGGTCGGTATTCACACTCTTCACAGAATCACGCTGATGCAGAAACTGCTCAAACCGTTGGCTATAAAACCGAGACGAATGTCTCCCTATATCCAACAGATTTATATCATTATACGCTTCCTTTTGCTCCTGCGTGTGTTTATACAATGCACGATACTGTACACGCACACTTACCGTGTCCACCTCTTGGGAATGGACGCATGAGGCAAATAAACAAAATGCCAAGAAACTGAAGAGTATTTTCATAAGCAACAATTCTTTTTATTTACTTCAACTCAAAGGTTGCCATAAGCAGCACCTTATTGCCATCTATGTTTTCTTCGTAGAAGAAGCGATAGACGCCAGGATTGTTTGGCAGAATATCGGGAAAAAGATGGGCCGTGATGGTGCCGCTTTGACCATCGCTTAAAACATGACCGATGGCCGTGAACGAGCAATCGGTGGGCACAACAAACCAATTGCCATCCGCTCCTTGGGCCGTGATGCTATAGGCATCGCCATACACAAATTCTTCGCCACTATGGTTGGTAATCGTGAATCTGATCTCCGTGGTGCCCAATGGATAGGAAGGCTTCTCCGCCTTGAGGGAGATGCCTTGGTAGGTGCTCACGCCTTCCCTGTTGTCGATGATAGGGTCCAACTTGCCCTCAAACCTGATGGCGGGCGAGTTGTAAATCTGCCTACGAAACTCCTGCTGCTTCTCCTTCGTGTTCCAACGGAGCGCAACATCAATGGAGTTGGATCCCATTCCAAATCCAACAACATTTCGCAAGGCCGGGGTCTTGTCTTCCGACAGGAACTTCCGCTCAAGTATCCGCATAATGGCGTTCAGTTCCCTATGCGAATATTTACGCGCCGAAGCCTTGCGATAGGTTCTCTTCTTGCTCTTGACAACTCTCTTTTTGCTAATGGTCGCTACCTTCTTTTGTTGAGCGGCAAATGACTGTTTGCAAGCAGCAAAAGCTGTTTGCATTGAAAGGAACATTGTCAATCCTAATATTATTGCATTGAGGAGTTTTGGCTTCAGTCTCATAGTTATCAGCAATTAATAATTTAACATGTAGAGAGATATGAACTCTTATAGTATATTTCTTTTCTTATGAGAAAAGTTCAATTTATTTTGCAAATACTATATTTTAGTTTATCCACAAAATGATGCTATGATATTATTTTGTCTCTCATAATCTCTTCAATCATTGCGTTCCTTTTTGTCCGTAATTAGTTCTTTCATATCCACAGACAATAACTGCGCAATTTCAAGAAGTGTGGTAAGGTTGGGTTGAGAGCGGTTGCATACATAAGCATTGACCGTACTGAAACTTCTTCCCAACTTCTTTGCAAACCATGTTTGGCTTATCCCTTTGTCCTCTAAGACTGCTCTTATGCGATTTAACTTCATGTTTTTATCGTTTTTACGCTACAAAAATAATATTTTTTCGTGATAATCCATCCAAATCCCTTGAATATCTGCTGTATTCCGTCGTAATTTAGACAAAATAGAAATATAATCTGCAAAAATGGGACTAAGCAATTGGTTTCCCAACATGGCAAGATACATATATGCGGTCATAAATATTTGTTCTCTTTGCCATACTCTTAAAATGCAAAAATCGGAAATTAATCATTGTTTTCAGTGTTAATTTATGTTTTCTCATGCTTTCATTTTGGGGTTTCTTGATTTTGTTGTTCCCAATTTGTTTCTTTCGTCATTTTACCACTCCAATTAGTATTGATTATCAACACATTACGAGCAATCAGTAAGATTTCAAGAATAAGATTATGAAGAATGTAAGTGCATTTGTTTTATGGTGGTCTCGTGCTAACTTATCTATTATTCTCTGATCTTATCAAGCTAACTTTTCGTCCCTGGCATCTTCTTATACACGAATCCTTCAGCACCAGGGAAGTAAGCTTCGAAAACCGGGCTGAGAAACCGGACGATATCCTTATGCTACTTGCCAATCTTGAAGAAAGCGGAACTGGCATACGCCATGAGATCTGCTTGGTTGCACTTGGCACTGCCATCAACGACAGCGCAGCACCAACATTATCTTTGCTTTGTCGCTTATGGCGATATGCCCACAAACAAGGCAAGGAAGAGCATCAATGCGCAGCAGCAGAGTGCCAGTAATGCTGTTCACATATTCTATTCTGTTTTTTAATCTTTCAAACAAGCAAGTGGTATTACTTTGACTCCGTCTGGGCGTGTGTAAGCGATGCTGCCACCTGTCATGACAATCATCAAGTCGGGCTCGCGCAACGGCACCTGCTTTCCTGTCTTGTTATGCTCCAGAACGAGTCTTTTTATTTCAAAAGATGTTTGGCCGTTGCTTATTTCCATATTCGCAGCACATTTGCAGCACGCTCACGCAAATGGATTGTTTAATAACGGTTTGCATTTCGAGGGGGTTAAACGCGTATGTGGTCAAGAGCAGAATGTTCAGTTAGTCAGGTAGAACCATCACGTCATATCCTTCAATGTTGACAAACACATCGTTCATCGTCGAAGGCAGCCTCCATGAGCTGCTGTTTCACGCGCTTAAACACCTCCTCAAAGTATGACAGCTGACACATATGACACATGTTTTTATAAAATATCCTCGCGCGCGCGCAGGAAAAACAAATAATTAATTTTAAAAAGAAAATAATATAAAGAAAAAGTTCTCAAAAACCGGTGTCACATCTGTCATGTGTCACACCGCATCCCTATCCCGTCAATCCCATGAATCAAGTTACCACGAATCACCCTCTCATCTATGACACACAAGATATTTTTTGCCCCACGAATGAAACGAATAAAATCCGTGCGTTATGTGAGATCCGTGTGCAAAAATATTATTCGAATAATCCGTGTGCAAAAAAAAGCCATAGATAGCTCATCTAAGTGCCATAGATAGCTCATCTAAGTGCCATAGATGGCTCATGTAAATGCCATAGATATTCTTTAAACACCCATAGATTGTGATGATGCCAATGCAATTACGCATGCAAAGACAGTTACTAATGCAAACAAATGTAAAAAGATGAATAAATTATCATAGTATCTCCTAATATCTCCTAACTGCCGTTTTCAGATTTCATATCTTTGCATTGTCAAAAATCATTGATCAGCAAAGGCTTTACCGTGAGGAAGGAACGAGCGCGCCGTAAAAACCGTCACATCAAGAATCTACATTATTAACCAAAGGGGGAAAAAACATGATTAGAGTAAAACTGTATCAGAGCAAGAACGAGAAGAACGAGACAGTATACAACAAGTGGTATCCCCGCGTAATCGTGGAAGAGACCATCGGCCTGGAGGAGCTGTCAGCTCACATGGCAAGCCACAACACTCCACTTATCCAAGGGCGCCATCAAGGGCTTCAAATTCGTCGAATTCATGTTAAAACAATAAACTTTTTATAGTAAGAGAAGAGGCATGATTTGCAACAAAGACAGTGGCTTTGTAATAATTATAAAAAAGAGGGTCTAGTAAGAAACAAAAGAAAGGGGTTAGACCGCTCAAACAAGTGATCTAACCCCAATATTAAGTTTTGGTTTCCTCACGGAAACTGTGTGTGTACAAATTTACTCTGCAGCGGGAGCCTCTGCAGCGGGAGCAGCCTCAGCAACCTCAGCCTTAGGAGCTTCTTCGCCCTCAGCTACAACCTGTACGGGAACCTTAACCTCTACCTCCTTGTGGAAATGGATTGTTGCCTCATACTCGCCAACGCTCTTGATGTCGTGCATGGTGATGATCTTACGATCAACATCGAAGCCCTTCTTCTGGAGCTCGTCAGCTACGGTGTTCTTGTTAACAGAACCGTAAGTAGCACCTGTGGCACTTACCTTAGCAGTGATAATAAGCTTAACACCCTCAAGAGCCTGAGCCTTCTTCTCTGCCTCAGCCTTCAGAGCTGCGAGCTTGTGAGCCTGCTGCTTGAGATTCTCAGCGAGGATTTTCTTTGCAGATTCAGAAGCGATAACGCCCTTGCCCTGAGGAATCAGGTAGTTACGGCCGTAACCGCTCTTTACGTTTACGATATCGTTCTTGTATCCAAGACCGATGATGTCTTCTTTCAGTATAATTTCCATATGTGCTTATCCTCCTTAAAATTATTTCATCAAATCGGTTACATAAGGAAGCAAGGAAAGCTGACGGGCACGCTTCACGGCCTGTGCTACACGACGCTGGTACTTCAGAGAAGTTCCGGTGATGCGACGGGGAAGAATCTTACCCTGCTCGTTGAGGAATTTCTTGAGGAACTCAGGATCCTTGTAGTCGATATACTTGATACCGCTCTTCTTGAAACGGCAATACTTTTTCTTCTTTGTATCCACTGAAGGTGGAGTCAAATAGCGAATTTCTGATTCTACTGCTGCCATGATTTAAGCCTCCTCTTTTTTACTAAGTTTATTACGACGCTTCTCTGCATACTGTGCTGCATACTTGTCAAGCTTCACAGTGAGATAACGGATAACCTTCTCGTCGCGGCGATAGCCGATCTCGAGAGAGTTGATAACTGTAGGCTCTGCCTTGAACTCTAACAGGCAATAGAAACCTGTAGACTTCTTCTGAATAGCATAAGCCATTTTCTTCAATCCCCAGGTCTCCTCGTTCAGAATCTCAGCACCCTTATCGGTGAGCAGCTTCTTGAATTTAGCGACCGTTTCCTTCATCTGTTCATCAGACAAAACGGGAGTCAAAATGAAAACGGTTTCGTATTGATTCATCATTACTACTTAAAAATGTTTGTAAATAATTTTTTGTTTGCTCAAAAAGCGGTGCAAAGGTACGCTTTTTTATTGAGATATAGAAGTGATTGTATCTCTTTTTCCAACATTTAACACAATTTAGAATTTTTATTATTGATTTGTAATGATACCCCACTCCATTGCATTGCATTAAATGAAAACAAAAATCGGTTTGGGTCTCCAATGAAAGGAAAGCCAAACCGATTGTATGGATGATGTAAGGGTTACTACCCAATTACATAATTACAAAATCACCTGTTTTACACAACTACATTGCTGTTGTTGCAGCAACAAGCCAACCGTAAACGCAGCTGCAAACACCAAACAGAAGCACGCCTGCTGTACAGAGAGCAAGAGCTGTGCGTGTGGCACAATCGCTCTTGAAAGTGGGCAGAGGAGCGTCTGTCTTGTTGATGTACATACACTTCACAATCTTCAGATAGTAGTAGAGTGACGGTACGGTGTTTACCAAAGCTATGAACACTACTGCATAAGCGATGTTTGAACCATGCTGTGCTGCTGCCATGAACACGAAGAACTTACAGAACATGCCTGCGAAGGGAGGAATGCCTGCAAGAGAGAACAAGGCGAGTGTGAGCAAGAACGACAGCTTGGGGTTGGTCTGATAGAAGCCGTCGTAGCAAGACATGTCTGTGGTGCCTTTTCCTCGTGTCTCAACAACGTTGATGATGGTGAACACGGCCATGTTGGCTGCAACATAAATGAGCACATAGTACATCAAAGATGTGAGACCCATTGCATTGTCGCCGATAGCAGCAAGCATGATGTAACCTGCCTGTGAGATAGAGCTGAAAGCCATGAATCGCTTGAGCTCCTTCTGACGCAGAGCAAACAGGTTGGCTATAGTGATGGTAAGCACGATGACGATGTACATGAGATGTTCCCAATAGAAGAACATGTGGGCAAACACCTTCATAAGGATGGTCATCAGCGCAAAGGCTGCTGCTCCCTTTGACACAACGCTCAGGTAGCCTGTTACAGGAACAGGCGCACCCTGATAAGTGTCGGCTGTCCAGAAGTGGAACGGAACAAGAGAAATCTTGAAGCCAAGGCCACTAAAGAAGAACACGAGACCCATAATGGCGAGAGGTGTTGCAGAAATCTTGTCTGCCACATCGTCGAAATAGAGTGTGCCGCAAGCACCGTAGATGAAAGAGATGCCATAGAGCATTACGCCGCTTGAGAAGGTCGCTGTAAGGATAAACTTAGCAGCACCCTCAGCAGAATTCTGCTTGAACTTGTCGAAAGCGACCAAGCAAGCCATTGGCACAGAAGCCATCTCAAGACCAAGGAAGAACATGAGGAAATGGCCGCTTGAGATCATCATATACATACCAAGCAAGGTGGAAATGATGAGCTCATAAAACTCACCCTCCTTGCGCATAACGTCTGCACGTTCTATCCATGACTGAGCCATAACCACAACGATGAACGCTCCTGCGGTAAGGATAACCTTCATGACTTGAGCTGCGGCTGTTGACACATAAAGGCCAGCAAATGCCGAAGCAGGCTCTGACACGAAGCACACAGCAATCTGAGCCAGGAGCAACACTCCGGTAAGAACGCTCAGGATAGTGTGTTTCTTCTCGCCTTTCAAGATAAGATCGGCGAGGAACACTATTACCAAGGTAGCCATGAGGCCAGCCTCGGGTATCATATTAAAAAACTGACTATAATCCATTTTGTTTTCTTTAATTGACGAGTTTGCAACAATTGCCCGCTCGTCTGCTTAAAATTAAAGTGTTGGGATAACGCTAAGAATTGGACCTACGGCGTTGTTGATAACATGGCTTGCCCAGATTGGGAATGAGCCAAGGCCTGCAACACAGAAGATGAGGCAGCACACAGCAAAGCGCTCGTCCCATGTGGCGTCTGTAAGCTCCTCAAAGTGTGGATTCTTCACCTTCTCGAAGAGGATGAAGCCTACGGTACGGAGGATGTAAACAGCAGTCACAACGATGGATGTGATAGCAATGATGGTACAGCAACGATGGAATGTGTCTGCATTTTCGAACGAGCCGTTGAAGATTGTCATCTCAGCAATGAAGCCAGAGAAGCCAGGAAGACCGAGGTTGGCCAAACCAGCAATGACATAACCTACAGAGAGGAAAGGCATAATCTTCATAAGACCTCCGAGCTCACGAATGTCGCGAGTGTGGGTACGTCCGTAAATCATACCAATCAAGGCAAAGAAGAGGGCTGTCATAAGACCGTGTGAAAGCATCTGAAGGATGGCACCTGTGCAAGACACGCGGGTCATCATCAAGAGAGCGAAGAGCACCAAGCCACAGTGGGAAACTGATGAATAGGCATTGATGAACTTAAGGTCTGTCTGAACGCAAGCCGAGAATGCACCATACACTACAGAGATTGTGGTAAGGATAAGGAAGATCCAAGCCAAATCGTGAGCAGCCTGAGGCAGGAGGAACATGGCAATGCGGAAGCAGCCGTAGCCACCAAGCTTCATGAGCACACCTGCGTGGAGCATAGACACAGAGGTCGGGGCACAACCGTGACCGATTGGAGACCATGTGTGGAATGGGAACAGGGCACCAAGCACACCGAAACCAATAAACACAAACGGGAACAGCACATTCTGAACAGCTACCGGGATGTGGTTATTGTGTGCAATCTCGAGAATGCTCATGGTTGAAGCTCCGTTGAAGAAATAGATTCCTACCAAGCCAAGGATGATAAGGGCAGAACCGCCCATAAGCATCAAGGTAAGCTTCATGGCAGCGTATTCTTTACGACCGGAACCCCAGTAGCCGATAAGAAGGTACATAGGGATGAGAGCCACCTCATAGAACATGAACATGGTGAACAGGTCTATAGAGATAAAGAAGCCATAAACACCTGTTGAGAGCAAGGTGAACCACATGAAGAACTCCTTGGTAAGGGGCTTAAGCTTCCATGAGGCGAATGTGCCTGTGAACACGATGATGCTCGAAAGCAGAAGCATGACAACGGAGATTCCATCGACACCCACCTCATAATTGATGTGGAGAGCAGGGAACCATTCCGTAGAAGCGCGGAGAATCATCTCCTCGGTGTTGCCAGCTGCACGCTCACCGATAAAATGGAGTGTGAGCCAGATGCTCATTGCCAAGAGGCAAGATGAACCGGCAACCATCACACCACGCACCTGATTGACGTTGCGTGCGATCCACAGACCGAGCAGCATCAACGCAGGGATTACTACGAATAAACTTAATATATTCATATTCTAATTATAAGCAAAGTAATAATAATGTTAAAGCTACCGTACCTGTGATGAACCAAACGGCATACTGGCGAACGTCGCCGCTCTGCCATGGTCGGATGGTCTCACCTGCCTCGTTAGCGCCCCAAGCAGTGAAGTCGATAAGACCATTGATGATCTTCTCGTCGATCCACTGTACCGGACGGCTTACGTAGCGGAACAGAATCTTGTGAGTAACAAACTGGTAAACCTCGTCCATGTAGAAGCGCTTGTAAGCCCAACGATGCAGACGCGGGAATGTAGCGTACATCTTGTCGGCGATAGGCTGCTTCTCACCTTTATATATATAGGTGGCGAGGGCGATAGATACGATTGCAATCACTGTTGATGTGGCTGCAACCTGCGGGTCGAAGTGAACAGTGTAGGCTGTGCCTGCTGCGCTCACGATTGAGCCGAAGCTTGCCCAGCTCCAGTCGCAGAAACCTCCAAGTGTGGTGAATACACCTACACCTACAGTGACGATGCTCAGGAATATGAGCGGGAATGTCATTGTGGCAGGAGCCTCGTGCGGAGTGTGATGAGCGTGGAGCTCCTTGTTCTCTGTACCCCAGAAGATGCCGTAGTAAAGACGGAACATATAGAATGCTGTCATGGCGGCAACGCCTGTCATCCACCAGCCGCATACAGGAGAATACTCGAAGCAAGCGGTGATAATCTCGTCCTTAGAGCTGAAGCCCGAGAAGAATGGAATACCAGCGATGGCGAGACAAGAGATAAGGAATGTGGCGTGAGTGATAGGCATATACTTGCGCAATCCACCCATTGCCGACATCTCGTTAGAGTGAACAGCGTGGATGATGCAACCTGCTCCGAGGAACAGACAAGCCTTGAACATAGCGTGTGTGAACAAGTGGAACATTGATGCCATATAACCAAGCTGAGCGTGGTTGTCAAGGGCGGCACCATGATGACCTGGCAGACATACGCCGAGGGCTACCATCATAAATGCAATCTGAGAGATTGTAGAGAAGGCAAGCACACGCTTGATGTCGCTCTGTGCACAAGCTACAGCAGCAGCGTAGAAAGCGGTGAAAGCACCAACAATCACTACTACCTCAAGAGCCTGGGGAGCGTACTCAATCCATACCGGGAAGAGACGTGCAATCTGGAACACACCAGCAACCACCATGGTGGCAGCGTGGATAAGTGCAGATACTGGAGTAGGACCCTCCATAGCATCTGGCAACCAGATGTGCAACGGGAACATAGCCGACTTACCAGCACCACCGATGAACATCAGCACAAGAGCTGTAGGCAGAATCATACCACCAGCAGCAAGAGCGCGAGCGTTGTCGGCAACGGTGAAGGCTGTAGCGCATGAACCGTAAGCAATCTCAGTACCGGTGAACGAGAAGTTGTAGCTTCCAGTGTAGTAACCGAAGATGAGAATACCGATAAGGAAGAACATATCGGCAAAACGGGTTACGATAAACGCCTTCTTCGAAGCATGTACGGCAGCCTTCAGAGTGTAGTAGAAGCCAATGAGGAGGTAAGAGCTAACGCCCACAAGCTCCCAGAACATATACATCTGGAAGATGTTGGTGGCGAGCACCAGTCCGAGCATTGACATGGTGAAGAGCGAGAGGAAAGCGTAGTAGCGCTGGAATCCCTTCTCACCGTGCATGTAGCCGAATGAGTAGATGTGAACCATGAGGCTGACCGTAGAGATGACGATGAGCATCATCACTGAGATTGGGTCGAGCAGGATGCCGAGGTCGAAGTGCAGATGGCCCAGTGGCAACCATGTCACGTTGTACGGAACGAAGGTTGCGAAGGTGCCGTCGGCAAGACGGTCGGCTGAGAAATACTTGAACGCTGTGAAGTAGCTCAACACTGTAACCAGTCCGAGCGAACTGGTACCGATGAGTCCGGCTACCTTGTGCGACCAGGCATACTTCTTATTCACGAATTCTGGCAGACCGATAACCAGGAAGCTGATCAGCGGCAACAGAAGAATCCATATTGAATATGTAAAATCCATAATCTAAAATTAATATTTCATGTTTTCAATACTGTTCACCTGATCGCTATGGAAATTGCGGTAAACGTTGATAATAATCGCGATAGCAACGGCACTTTCTGCTGCGCTCACGCCAATAGAGAAGAGCGTCATGAAGAAGCCCTCAAACTGTTCTGTGAAGAGCAGGCGGTTGAAAGCCGCAAAGTTGAGGTCTACAGCATTGAGCACGAGCTCTATAGAAACGAGCATGGCTATCAGGTTGCGGCGTGTGATGAAACCATACACACCAATGAAGAACAGGAGTGCGCTGAGCACAAAATAACATTCTACAGGTACCATAATTATTTATCCTCCTTTTCTTTGCGTGCAACAACAATTGCGCCAACGATACAAGCCAGCAGGAAAACTGAAATGAACTCGAAGGGCAACACATACTGATACTTTTCAGAACCGAGCAGCGCCTTGCCTATGGTCTCCATTGTCACCTCATGACCTGTTGTGGCGAGGTTCAGGAAACCGTTTTTAAGCTGAATGCCAGCAACGGTAACAAGAGCCACGATGCAGAGCAGAGCGCCAGAGAGCGCACGGCTTCCTTTAACACGCTCCACCAAGCCCTGAAGGGTACGCTTGCTAACAAGCTGCACGGCAAAGATGTACATCATCACCATGCCACCAGCATAGACGCTGATCTGAGCAGCACCAAGGTAGGTATAGTCGAGCAGGAAATAAAGGCCTGCCACTCCGAGGAGCACGAAAAGCAGGAATGTGATAGAGCGCATAATACGCTTTGTCATCACGCACATGACAGCCGATCCAAGGATCACAACTGCCAGAATGCAAAACATTACTAAACTTGCCATATCTGTAATCTTACTCCTTATTTGGTTTTGGTGTTAAACGTTCCAATTTCGAAATCAGCACCGCCATCAATAATGTTTGGCAGCGAGCCACCCTCGTAGTGTTCCTTATCAAGATGCAGAACAAGCTGATCACGTTCAAACACCGAGTTTTCGAAATCGTTTACAAACTTAATGGCACCGAAGTTGCATGCATTAACACACAACTCGCAGAACATGCAGTCGCCAAGGTCATACTGATAGTCGACAAGTTGCTTCTTCTTGCGTCCTGTCTCAGGATTCTCTACCATCTTAGAGAGAATCTTGATTGTGCCGTTCGGGCAAGACTTCTCACACAGCGTACAAGCTGTACACAACACGTTTCCGTTTTCGTCACGGTTCATGACGAGACGTCCACGATGGCGTGCAGCCACATGCAACGTAGTCTTGCGGTTCTCAGGATACTGCTCTGTGCTCTTAGGAGTGAAATACTCTTGCAGAGTGGTTTTCATACCCACAGCGAGAGTTTTCATGGCAGCCCCGATTTCTCCGAAATATGATTTTTTGTTATCTTCCATTGTTATAAATAATGTGTTTTTTAGAAGTGCAAGCCAAATGCCACTACTACTGTCATAAGAATTAAGTTAATAAGCGACAGCGGCATAAGATACTTCCATTCAAGTTTAAGTATCTGGTCGATACGCAGACGAGGGAATGTCCAGCGCACCCACATAAGCAGCCAAACGACAGCAAATGTTTTGCCCAGGAACCAAACGATGCCAGGAATCATGTTGAGCACGCTGTCAACGCCAGCCACGCCGATGTTGAAGGGAGCCCATCCACCGAGGAACACGGTAGAAGCAATTCCTGAAACCACGAACAGGTTAAGATACTCGGCGAGGTAGTAGAAGCCGAAGCCCATGCCCGAATACTCGGTATGGTAACCGGCAGTAAGCTCACTCTCAGCCTCAGCAAGGTCGAACGGTCCACGGTTAGCCTCGGCGTTACCAGCTACGAGGAAAACGAGGAACGCGATGATTGCCGGAATGTGGCCTTTGAAGATAAGCCATCCGAACGCACCTGTCTGTGCCTCAACGATGCCGCTTACCTGCATTGTGCCTGTGAGCACAACGGCTGTGATAAGACATAGTGCGAGCGACATCTCGTAAGAGATGAGCTGCACGGCACCACGCATGGCAGAAACCACCGAATACTTGTTGTTAGAACCCCAACCGGCCATAAAGATGCCCACGATGCCGATACTTGAGATGGCAGACATAAGGAAGAGACCTACATTGAAGTCGAGCACCTCGGCACCATTATTCCAAGGCAGGAACGCGAATGTGCCTACAGATGCGATAATCACAAGGAAGGGAGCAACATAATAGAGCAGTTTGTCGGCACCGTCGACAGAGAAGATCTCTTTGATGAGCATCTTCAACACGTCGGCAAACACCTGGAACACGCCCCAAGGACCTACA
>OCIU01001677.1_pt1 | contig 14507 bp, 11 predicted proteins | sample 1538471 | NCBI WGS metagenome assembly OCIU01 (sample SAMN04571693, study PRJEB22368) | human gut metagenome | biome: human gut; material: stool | host: Homo sapiens | place: Luxembourg | collected 2012-06-01 | reverse complement strand
GGGCTTCGCACCCTTCTCCGCACACCGGGGCAAGACCTATCCCGAGGAGCAGAGCCGCGAACTCGTGCGGATGCTCTCGGAGCGTTACGGGCGGGTTTTCATCCACGGAGGCGGAGGCGCCGAACAGGCGTTCGCCGAGGAGATGGAACGCACGTATCCCAACGTCACGGCCTTGTACGGCAAGGTCCGTTTCGCCGGGGAGATGGACCTCATCGCCAACCTGGACTGCGTGGTGACGATGGATTCGCTGGTGATGCACCTGGCGTCGCTCGTCGCGACGCCCGTGGTGTCGGTATGGGGCGCGACGCATCCCGGGCTGGGTTTTCTGGGCTACGGGGTTTCGTCCGGGAACGTTTTGCAGGCCGACATGGCGTGCCGTCCCTGCTCGGTCTTCGGCAACAAGCCCTGCCGCTACGGCGACTACCGCTGCCTGAAAGCCGTTACGCCCGAAATGGCGGCCCGGCGGGTGGCCGAAATCACCGGCAGCTTGCCGGAATGTTCCGGAAACGGATAAACCGATTGAATCCATAATCCGTTCGGGGATGACCTTACGGAGCGATCGGACGGGAACCGGAGGCCTGCTTTCAGCCCCGGTTCCCGTCCGGAGTTTTATTTCGCCTTATTCACCGCTCCGGTTCTGGGGGCCGTGTTTCATTTCCGTGAAATTGCATTTTCGGTTACGTAGAGGGTTCGCCTCATTCGTACTTATTATAACCGACCTGATGAACTTATGAAGAAACTTCTTTTTTACCTGCTGATTTTCACCTTGTTTGCGGCCGCCGCCGGCTGCTCTTCCGGCAAGGACGACGACGGAAATCCCGATGTCAGATTCTATGCAGTTCCGGCTTCGCTGAATTTCGAGGCCGGGAAAACGACCTTGCAGCTGAGCATCTCGACGACGGGGCATTGGACGATCGTGTGCGACGACGAGTGGCTGGAAGCCGTTCCGGCGGAAGGCACGGGGAGTGCGAAGGTCGGAATCACCGCGCAGGCGAATCCTTTGGCGCAGCAGCGCACCTCGTCGCTGACGATCGCATACGGCGGTGCGGAACCGGCCGTCGTGCCCGTCACCCAAAAGGTCTCCGGGGAGGAGTCGGTCGACCTGTTCGGCTCGACCGACGAGATGAAAGCCTACCTGAAAGCGCGCGTTGAAGCCTGCAATTACGCCGAGTCGGTGACGACGACCGCCGGAGGGGTGCTGAAGTTCGGCTTCAAGGGCGCCGCGACGCGGGGCGTTCGGAAAGAGGCGATTCCCTTCTTTACGGTGAACGGCGGCGGTTACTGGGCGGCCGACGGCGTTGCGACGCCGGTGAAAGCCGACGCGGAGGCCCTGCGGGGCGGGGCGTCGCCCGCGGTGACGCTGACGGCCGGCGGAACGATCGCTTTCGAGGGGGCCGACACGGGCACGGCCGCTCCTGCGGACGGAGCCGTTGCGCTGCGCTGCGTGCTCGACACGGGGAAATACGTCTGCTTCGTCTTCGCCGACGGCGAGGTGATCCGGATCGGGAGCGAGCTTAACGGCTCCCGCCGCTGCCGGCGGGAGGCAAATCCCTCAAGATACTTTTTATCGGCAACAGTTTTACGGTCGATGCCACGGAGCATCTGCCGGGCATGTTGAAAAGCGCCGGAATCACCCATGTCCGGATGGTGCGGGCCTATCACGGCGGCTATAAGCTGCCCGAATTTTTCGAGAACTATGCCGCGCCGGACATCTGCACCTATTATTACTGCGAGCCGGGAGCGACGAAGTGGGAGAACGAAGGGACGCTGAACCGTTCGCTCAAGAGCATCGTCGAGTCGGATACGTGGGACATCGTGACATTGCAGGAGCACACCGGTTCGTACTATGCGTGGGAGTGGGACGAGACCGAGCGGGGCGCGATTTCCGGACTTTGCGACTACATCCAGCAGGCGCAGCCCCTCGACCGGCCCACGATCGGCTACATCATGGCCCAGGCCTACGGAGCCTACCATTCCCATTATCCGAAGTATTTCGCCAACCAGCAGGCGATGTTCGAGGCGATCGTGGCCCAGGTGCGGAAGATCACCGCCCAGACCTGCATCGACCTCGTGATCCCCTCGGGAACGTCGCTCCAGAACCTGCGGACCTCGTCGCTGAACAGGGACAACGGGATGGACCTTACGCGCGACTCCTACCACATGGACTACGGAATCAGCCGTTACGCGGCCGCCGCGACGGTGTTCCGGACGCTCGTCACGCCCTGCACGGGCGTCAGCGTCGAGGGAAACGGCTACCGCTATTCGACCTCCAGCACCTCGACGACGGGTTATTCGACGCCGGTTACCGACGCCAACGCCCCGGTGGCGATCCGGGCGGCGCTGGAGGCCTGCCGGACGCCCTATGCGGTTACGGACATGAGCAAATACTGACGGGCATGCAGAATCGTTTACGGGATTCGGAGCTTGTCGTGATGATGCGCGGCGGCGACAAGGCAGCCTTCGGAGTGCTTTTCGACCGCTACTACGACCTGCTGCACACCTTCGCCAGGCATATCATCAAGGACTCTTCCGTGGCGGAGGACATCATCCAGAACGTCTTCGTCAAAATGTGGATGCGCAAGGAGCAGGTCAATCCCGAACTGTCGGTGCGCAACTACCTGCTGGTCGCCACGCGCAACGAACTTTTCGACTACATGCGGCTGCGGTACAACATGCTGCGCAGCGACATCAACGATGCGATGCTCAACGTCGCCGACGGCGATACGGACATTTACGACTACGTGGACGTGCGCGAACGGGTCGGGTTCATCGACTCGGTGATGCGTTCGATGCCCGACAAGCGGCGCGAGATATTCGCCATGCGCTACGACCGCAACATGACCAATGCCGAGATCGCCCGGGCGCTGAACCTCTCGATCCGCACGGTCGAAAAGCACGTCGACCTGGCGATCAAGCAGATCCGCAAGACGATCTCCGTCGTGACGCTCTTTTTTGTGCTGTTCTTCTGAAAACAAGACGAAACCTATGGATACCAAGAAAAATATGTCGCGTGAACAGCTGCTTGCCTACATGCGGGACAACTGCACGGAAGCCGAGGCGCAGCAGGTGCGCATGTGGCTGCGGGAGCGGCTGAAGGACCCGGGGCTGGACCAGCTGTTCAGCGACCTGCTGGACGCTACCGAGACCGAGTACGATCCCGAGGGCAAGGAGCGCGTGCGGCGTAAGCTGGACTCGATCCTCGCGGCATGCCCCGCCCCGAATTCCCCCCCCCCGCAGCGGTAACCTCCGGCGGTGGCGGTGGTCCCTCCGTATAATCGAATACGCCGCCGCCGTTGCCGCCGTCGTTCTGGCGCTCCATTACAGGCATCAGGCCAACACCCCGCGCGAGTGGGTGGAGGTCTATGCCGGCATGGGCGAGCGCCGCGAGATCGTGCTGCCCGACAGCACGCACGTGTGGCTCAACGCCGGTACGAAACTCATCTATCCCAAGCAGTTCAACCGCTCGATGAGGCAGGTCTACCTGTCGGGCGAGATGTTCGCCGACGTCCGCCGCGACGAGGACCGCCCGTTCATCGTCTCCGCCGACCGGCTGGAGGTGAAGGTGCTCGGCACGCAGTTCAACCTCAAATCCTATCAGGAGGACGCCAAGTCGGAGGTGAGTCTGGTGCGCGGCAAGGTGTCGGTAGGCATCAAGGCGTCGAAGATGAACGGGAAACTCACCCTCGCGCCCGGAGACATCCTCCGTTTCAACAAGACCAACAATCACATCGACTTCCTCAATTTCGATCCCGATTCCTATGCGAACTGGATCGACAACAACAACTTCTTCTTCGTGGAGCAGACCCTGGGCGACATCGTCGCCGACCTGCGCCGCCACTTCGCCGTCGAGATCGTCGTCACGGACAAATCGCTGTGCGACGAGACCTACTACGCCTCGTTCGTCAACGAGGAGTCGCTCGACGAAATCCTCGATGCGCTCAACAAGGACCGCCTTTTCTCGGTGCGCAGGGAAGCCGAGGTATATTACATATCGCCACCCCTAAAATAACCATATCATGTAGTACACAGAACGAACGGAATCTTTAATGACCTATTTCTCAAAACTTCAAATCTTAACGTAATGAATAAACTTTTACCTTCCGTCAAAAGTTTGATCACGCTTGCCGCACTTCTGTGCTTCCTGTTCCAGGCCTCCGCGGCCTCGGCCCAGAAGGTGAGCCTGTCGGTCCGCAATGCGACCGTCAAGGCGGCGATCGAACGCCTGCAAAAGGATTACGGCTACTCGTTCGTCATCAAGACGAAGGATGCCGATGTGAACAAGAAGATCACCCTCGATGTCAAAAACGAGGAGATCGGCGCGGTCGTCGGGAAGATGTTCGCCGGACAGAACGTCGTGAGCAGCGTCGAGGGCAAGATGATCGCCATCATGTCCGCCCCCGCGAAGCGGGACGCCGCGGCCCGCGCTTCGGCCAATGCCGTCGTGAAGGGCGTCGTGAAAGACAGCGCCGGGAATCCGATCACCGGCGCCACGGTGATCGTCGACGGCACGACGATCGGCGCCACCACCGACCTCGACGGCTCGTTCTCCGTACGGATCGGGGCGCGCACGGATGTCCGCCTGATCGTCTCCTACCTCGGCCTGAAGACCAGGGAGGTTGCGGTGGACGATCCGGCACGGTTCTATGAGGTCCGGCTCGAAAACGACAACATGGCCCTCGACGAGGTGGTCGTGGTCGGTTACGGCACGCAGCGCCGCAGCCTGGTGACCAACGCCATCAGCCAGTTCAAGCCCACCGAGGAGAACATGCGCAGCGTGATGTCGCCCTCGGAACTCCTTCAGGGCCGCATCGCCGGCGTGTCGATCTCGACCAGTTCGGGTAACCTCGGCTCGGCCGAGAAGATGAGCATCCGCGGTTCGTCGTCGCTCAGCGCCAGCAACGAGCCGCTTTACGTGATCGACGGCATTCCGCTGTCGAACAACTCGGCGTCGCTCTATTCGTTCGGCGAGAACATGAGTTCGCTGGCGACGCTCAACCTCACGGACATCGAGTCGATCGAGGTGCTGAAGGACGCCGCTTCGGCCGCGATCTACGGCTCGCGCGCCACCAACGGCGTCGTGCTGATCACCACCAAGCAGGGCCGCGAGGGCAAATCGGAGGTCAAGGTCAACTACGGCTTCAGCATCACGCAGTTTCCCAACACCGGGCGCCGCGAATACGTCGGTTCGAAGCAGTACGTCGAGGTCTTCAACGAGGGCGTCGACAACTACAACCGCCAGAACGGCTTCACGGTCAACAGCTCGGGATATGTCAAGCCCATCCGCAATCCCTACGGAGACATGCCCGACACCGACTGGCTCGACCTGATCACCCGGCTCGGGCAGTCGCACTACCTCGACCTGTCGTTTTCGGGCGGCAACGCCAAGACCAAATACTACCTTTCGGGCAGCTACAACTACCAGGAGGGCGTCATCAAGACGAACGACATCTCGAAGGTCAACCTCAAGTCGAACATCAACCACGAAATGTTCAAATGGCTGAAGGTGGGCGCCAACATCAGCGGCAACTACCTGCACAACAACCGTATCCCGGGAGCCGATCTCGGATCGACGATCATCGGACGCGCCGTGCAGCAGCGTCCCTTCGACCGTCCCTACAAACCCAACGGCGGCTATTACACGGGCGGAACCGACGAACTGCTGCTGCACAATGCCGTGCAGATTCTCTCCGAGGAGACCTCCTATACGGACAACTACCGCTTCATCGGTTCGTTCTGGGCCGAGGCGCAGATCATCAAGGGCCTGACGGTCAGGGCGTCGTACAACAACGACTCGGCCTACACCTACGACTACATCTATTACAATCAGAACCACCCCTATGCTGCCGACAAGGGCCGCATCCTGGACCGGAACCGGTTCGTGATGACCAACACGATCGACCTCTACGCCAACTATAACCGCAAGATCGGCGAAGATTTCGAACTCGGGGCCATGGTGGGTCACTCGTTCCTCAAGACCAGGAGCCGCACGTCGTACATTGATGCGCAGAACTATCCCTCGCCGGCGTTCGACGTGGCGAGCGTGGCCGCCAACATCGTCGATGCCAGCGCCGGACTGTCGGAATATGCCATCGAATCCTATTTCGCCCGTTTGAGCCTCGCCTACAAGGACCGTTACGTGGTCAATGCCACGATCCGTACCGACGGTTCGTCGCGCTTCGCGCCCGACTGCCGCTGGGGCTGGTTCCCCTCGGTGTCGGTCGGCTGGAACGTCTCGAACGAGTCGTTCTGGAACGCCGAGAAGACCGACCTGAAGATCCGCGCCAGCTACGGCCGCACGGGTAACCAGGACGGAATCAGCAACTACGGCTGGCAGGCCCTGATCAGCGGCGGCGTCAACTACGGCGGCCAGAGCGGCATCGCCATTTCGTCGAGCGGCAACGACCGTCTGACGTGGGAGACCGCCGACCAGTACAACGCCGGATTCGACCTGAGCTTCCTGGGCGGCAAGATCAACATGATCGCCGACGTTTACCTGAAGAACACGAACAACCTGCTCTACTCGAAGCCCGTGCACGCCACGACGGGCGAGACCTCGATCTTGAGCAACATCGGGTCGATGCGCAACAAGGGTGTCGAGTTCACGATCAACACCCACCTCAATCTGGGCAAGGTGCTGTGGAGTTCGTCGTTCAACATCGCCCGCAATGTCAACAAGCTGACGTCGCTGCTCGAAGACGACCTGCTGTCGATCGGCGCCAACCGCGCGCTGAAACTCGGCCATAGAATATATCTCCTCCCGCTGGCGGGAGGTGCCGCAGGCGCTCTACGACAAGGGCGTGCGCGCCGGCGACGTCAAGTACTGGGACCGCAACGGCGACGGGAACATCACGGACGACGACCGTATCGTCACGGGCAACCCCAACCCCAAATTCTCGGGCGGCTGGAACAACACCTTCAAGTACAAAGGGCTGGAATTGAGCCTCTTCTTTACGTACAGCTACGGAAACGACGTGTATGCGTCGTGGATGATCCCCGGCTCCAAGCCCGGCCATACCCGCTCGCTGCTGAAAGCCTATGCCGACAACCGCTGGACGGGACCCGGCACGTCGGACAAATACCCGCGCGCGATCTACTCGTACAGCGGCTGGAACGGCAAGAACTCGACGATGTACCTGACCGACGGTTCGTTCATCCGCCTGCGCTCGGTGACGCTGGGATACACCTTCCCGCAGCGGCTGGTTTCGAAAATCCACCTCAAGGGACTCCGGGTCTATGCCCAGGGCGACAACGTCTTCCTCTGCTCGCGCTATCCCGGCTGGGACCCCGAGACGAGCGTCAATCTCGATCCGCGCTTCTACGGCGAGGATAACGACGGCGTTCCCCAGCCGCGCATCTTCAAGTTAGGCGTAAACATCACTTTCTAAATCCGACAATCATGAAATCGTTGCATAAAATCATCTTGTTTGCCCTGCTGCCCCTGATGGGTGCTTGCAGCGGCATGCTCGACATCGAGCCGCATTCGGCGGTCTCCCCGACGGTGGTCGGCTCCGACGACATCGAGGCGCTGCGCATCGGAATGTACAATAAGGTTCAGGAGGGACCTACCTACTACTCCTACATCGCGTTCGACCTCTTCGGCGGTGAGCTGATGACCAGCACGGGCCGCCCGATCGACCTGATCAACTCGCTTTCCAATGCGCTGCATACGTTTGTCAGCAGCCAGTGGAACGGCTACTACAAGGCGCTTTTGCAGGTGAACAACGTCATGTCGATCGCCGAGGGGCTGGCCGACAGCCCCACGCGGAACCGGGTGCTGGGCGAGTGCCGCTATTTCCGGGCGTATATTTACCTCTGTCTGGTGACCCGCTTCGGCGACGTGCCCGTCCTGCGGCAGAACACCCAGGCCAAGGTTTCGCGCGACCCGGCCTCGATGGCCTGGGAACTGGTCGAGGAGGACCTCGACGCGGCTTCGGGCTTCCTGAACGGGTTGAGCGCCGACAGTTTCTACTACGTGTCGCCCGCCGCCGTGACGGCCCTGAAAGCGCGCGTGAAACTCTATCTGGGCAAGAAGGGAGAGGCCAAGGAGCTGGCCGAGAGCCTGATCACCAATCCGAACTACGCACTCGACGACTTCGACAAGATTTTCCGCTCGAAGGCCAACAAGGAGGTGATCTTCGCCTTCTCGTGCCTGACCGAGGACGGTTCGTCGATCAAGATTTCCAACCAGTTCTACTCCTACAACCACCCCAACAAGGGCAGTTACAACTACCGTCCCGCGGGCGACGTGATGACGATGTACGCCGACAACGACCTGCGCAAGGAGGTGTCGATCACCACGCTCGACAACCTGAACTTCGTCAACAAATACCCCAGCGGGCAGACCGGGTCGGACCCCGTGGTGATTTCGCGTCTGGCCGAAATGTACCTGATCAGCGCCGAGGCGCAGGGGCTGAACGGAGGTCTGGATCGTCTCAACGAACTGCGGGAAAAGCGCGGCCTCGACAGGGTGAGTCCGGGGAACGAAGCCGATTTTCTCGACGCGGTGCTTCAGGAGCGCCGTCTGGAGTTCCTCGCCGAGGGTTTCCGCTGGTACGACCTCGTGCGGACCGGAAAGGCTACGCAGACGCTCGGCACGAAGGACTACCAATGCCTGATGCCGCTTCCGAGCCGGGAGTTGCTTTACAATCCGAACCTCAAACCGAATAATCCGGGTTATTAGCGGGATTGTCCAATATGCATAAAACGATAAAACGATGAAAACATACAGATATATGATCGGAATGCTGTTGTGCGTGTGGCTGCTTGCTGCGTGCGACAATTCGAATGCTTTCGACGAATACGCCAAGTTCGACACGACCGCCCAGACGGCCTGGGGACAGAGCATCGTCGACGGATCGAACGGGTATGTGGCTCACGTGAAGAGCGACAGGACCTACAACCTGGCCGACGGCGTGGACGTGCTGGAGATGGCATTTCTGGCCGACGACGGACTGGCCATGCAGCTGTTCCTGTTCAAGATCGCCCTGAGCGACAAAATCACCCTGCGCACGACGCTCGCCGACGACAAGAACCAGGTGGGCACCGGCCAGACGATTATGAAGCAGCTCGAGGCGATGCAGAAGAACGGGAAGAAGGTCTTGGGCGGCACGAACGCCGACTTCTTCAATACGACCTACATCCCCTACGGCGTATGTTACCGCGACGGCGTGGCGGTGAAGACTTCGTTCAGCCGTACGGACTGCAACGTCTTCGTGATCACGAAGGACAACGAGGCCTGCTGCTTCACGGAGGAGGAGTACGCTCTTCACAAGGACATCGTCCGCGAAGCAGTCTGCGGCCTCGGCACGCTGCTGCTCAAGAACGGCGAGCAGCTGGACCAGAGCGGCAACACGATGCCGGTGGCGAACATGGAACCGCGTACGGCGATCGGCGTGTCGCAGGACGGCAAGGAGGTCTACCTGATGGTGGTCGACGGCCGTAACTTCTACTATTCGAACGGCGCCGACCTGCTGGACCTGATGAACCTGATGTCGGCCTGCGGAGCCTGCGACGCGCTCAACCTCGACGGCGGCGGCTCGTCGACCTTCATCGCTCGCGACGGCGCGGAGGGCGAACTCAAACTGCTGAACTGGCCGACCGACCAGGGCGGGGTCATGCGCAAGGTGGCGACCGGATTGGCGATTGTTGAACAATAAAAGACGGAACCGATGAAAACGATATTTCAATACCTGCTCCTGACGGCCGCATGCGCGGCGCTGGGAGCCTGCCAGGATTTTAGCGACGATACGGCCTTTACTCCCGAGACGCCCGAACTGTCGTTCGTGGAGACGAGCATCACCGCGGAGAAGGCCACCAAGGACTACGAACTTTCGATCAAATCGAACCTTCCGTGGCGCATCGAATGCGACAAGGACTGGGTGTCGTTCGATCCGTCGTACGGACAGGGCGACGCCACGATCACGGTGACCGTGGCCGCAAACCGTACGCTCGACGAACGCACGGCGACGATCTCGGCCTATGTCATCAAGGGCGAGAACGTCACGCTGCCCGTGACGCAGGCCGCTGCGAGCGCTTCGGACCTGGCGACGCACTACTATGTCAAGACCGACGGCTCGGCCGACAAGGACGGCCTGACATGGGAGACGGCGACCACGCTGGCCAACGCGATCGACCAGGCGATGAACGGCGACGTGATCCATGTGGCTGCGGGTTCCTACGTGCCTTCGGTTCCGCTGACGGGCATGAAGACCGCGCTGGACAACACGTTCGAAATCCACAGCAACTTCTCGATGATCGGCGGCTATCCGGCCGATGCGGCCGAGGGCGCCGTGGCTGATCCCGTGGCGAACGAGACGATTCTGGACGGCGACCACGCCGTATGCCACGTGGTTGCGGTGACGGCGGCCAAGATGAACGGCATGAAGGCTTCGCTCGACGGATTCACGATCAAGAACGGTTCGTCGCAGTTCAGTACGGTGGGCAGCACGACGATAGGCGGCGTGAAGTTCTACCAGAGTTACGGCGCGGGCATTTTCATCGGCAACGCGACGGTGGACATCCTCAACTGCAAGATCGTCGACAATACGGACATCCGCATGGGCGCCATCCGTGTCGACGCCGGAGCCGAGGCGTTGTTCGACAACTGCGTGGTTGCCGACAATGCGACCAAGTCGACGACGACGTACAACTGCGGCGGCCTGTGGGCCGACGGAGCCAAACTGCTGCGGATCAACAACTGTACGTTCAGCAACAACAAGGCGTCGGGCGTAGCTCCCTGTATCTACGTCTTCGGCGACACGGGCGGCAAGACCAATGTGCTGATCAGCAACACCACGATTTCGGGCAACAGCGTCAATCCCGAGCATGCGACCCTAAACGGCGGCGGTATCTACGTCCGCGAAAACGGCAACCTGGTGATCGTCAATTCGACGGTCTGCGGCAACCATTCCGGAAAGGGCGGCGGTATCGCGGTCTACGGCAAGGCGGCCAAGCCGAGCAAGGCGGTGATCGTCAGCTGTACGATTGCCGGCAACACGACGGTGACGGCCGGAAACGGTGCGGGATTGCAGCAGGCTGCCGTCGGAGGGGCCATCGAGGTCTACAATACGCTGATCTCGGGCAATACGACGGACGGCGCGGCCGACGATGTCGCCTGGTTCAAGGACGCCAGCTACAAGGTCGCCAACTCCATTATCGGAGGCACGGTCTACAATGCCGACGGTATGGCTGTCGCAGGCGCGGCGTTCGATCCTGCCTCGATGCTCAGCCCGCTGGGCGACAACGGCGGTGCGACGAAGACCTGCGTGCTGCTCGGCGACGCGAATCCGGCGCGCCAGTACGGCATGTCCGCTTCGGAGCTGAAGATCCTGGGCGAGACGCTCGATCCGGCCTTCGGCGAGGCGGTCAGCGCCATCGACCAGACCGGCGCTTCGCGCACGGGCAAGACGGTGATCGGAGCCGTCGTGAAATAAATCTGTTCACAGGGGGCGTGCTTTCATCGGTGCGCCCCTTTTTTTGTATCTTTGGGGTCGTAACGCCCCTTTTATCTGTCGCGGCGTCCGGCCGCCCCCCCCGCAAGGAGGTGCGGTTTTGCATCGGCCCGACTTTTTTATGATCTTTACAGTTATGAAACTTTACAGAACCGGACTGCTGCTGCTTGCAGTCCTATGCACAATCCCGGTGTTTGCCGGGCAGCCGCCGCGGCTGAAGGTGGGTTCCTCGTCCGGGATTTTCGGCCCGGTGACGAACTGGACCTACGAAACCTTCGCCGAGGCGAAGAGGGCTGGCATCGACGCCATCGAGATCAGCGCGTCGACGCTGTTCCTGAACAAGGAGATGACCGACGATCGGCAGATCGAGGCGCGCTGCCGTCAGCTGAAGCGCGACCTCAAGCGCGCCGGAATCGAAATCTGGTCGGTGCACATGCCTTTCGGCCGCGAGATCGACCTCTCGCAGACGGACGAGGCCGTGCGGCAGCGGAGTGTCGAACTGCACCGCCGCGTGCTGCGCTTCTGCAAGATCCTGTCGCCGCGGATCGTGCTGTTCCACCCGAGCTGGTATCTCGGGCACGGGGAGCGCGACGCGCGGATCGCGCAGCTGGTGCGCTCGGTCGGGGAGCTGCTTCCCGATGCGAAGAAGATCGGCGCCCGGGTGGTGATCGAGAACATGCTGGGCTACGAACTGGTCAAGGACGGGAACTACGAACGCCCGCTGGGCCGTACGGTCGAAGAGGTGCTGCACATCATGTCGCTCGTGCCCCGGGAGGTGGACGCCGCGGTCGACACCAACCACATCGACAATCCCGAACTGCTGATCAGTGCGCTCGGACGCCGGGTGAGGACGATTCACGTCAGCGACGGCGACGGCCGCAGCGAGTGTCACGAACTGCCGGGCCAGGGCCGGGGCGACAACGACTGGACGGCGATCCTGAAGGCCCTGTACGAGGATGCGCACTACCGGGGCGTCTTCATGTACGAGGTGAAGAAGGCGGAGTTCCCGCAGTTGAAGGCTTGTTACGACCGGTTGTACGAACAGTACGTGCAGTCGAAGCAATAAGGACGGTCGGGTTAAATGAGAACGCGGTTTGATGCAATTTCATCAAACCGCGTTCTTTGATTCCGGGCCGCTGGCCGGTCACCTGCGGACCACGATGCAGTTGGGGACCCCGCGCTCGCCCTCGTGGTCGAAGCGGCGGTTGTCGTAGGGATGGTTGAGGACGCCTTCCTGCGCCGTCCAGAGCGTCGAGGAGCCGCCGCCGTCGAGGTTCAGCGCCTCGGTAAGACCCAGCTGGCGTGCGATGTAGGCTGTTTCGGCGATGGTCGCGCCGTCGCCCTGGCCTTTGAAACGCCCGTCGATCACGGCCATCACCACCGTGCCGTCGGCCCGTTTGCCGATCAGCGTCCGGGGATGGCGGCGCGTGTAGAAACTGCTCCCGGAGGTGTATTCGACCACCTTGCCGCCGTCGATCAGCACCGGGCCTGCGGCCAGCGCCGAGCGGTAGCGGCGCGCCACGTCGGCATACTGCGTCGTGTCGCACGGGAAGATCTCCATCCGGCGGCCCTTGCGGTCCTTGAAGGCGATGACGCCGTTGGTGCGGAATGCCTCCTCGGGGGTGGTGCGTCCCACGATCTTCCTGTCGAGCAGGACGAAGGTGACCGGTTCGAAGGTTTTGACGTTGAAGTAGCTGCCGTTGACGGCGATCTCCGCGCCGGCGGCCTTCCCCAGATCGCTCGTGGACTCGGCCCTGCGATCGAGGTGGACGATCGAGGTGGTGAACCTGCGTCCGGGGTAGGTGGCGACGGAGATGCTCTGCCGCGACCCGAACATGTCGATCTGGGCGTAGCGGCATTCGGCGCCGCCGCCGAGGTCGGCCGTGCGCCATTGGGCGGTGGCGAATGCAATCGAGTCGCGGGGTGTCTGCGCCGCGGCGCTGGAGGAAAAGAGGAGCAGCAAGGCTCCCGTCAGAATTTTGTTCATGGTTCGGATAAACGGGTTAGTAGCCACAAATTTACGCATTTAGCACGGATTTAGCAAGCGTCGGAGCCGCTATTTTCGGGGAAAAACGGACGCCGGACCCTCCCGGAAACGAAAGCGCCCCCGGAAGTCCGGAGGCGCTGGCTTTTCGGGGCGGAAAAGCTGTTTACTGCTTGGCCTTGGTGTAGACCGTGCCCGTGCCCTCGATCGTGAGGGTGTAGTTCCCGTCGGCCGTTTTGGCGATCATGCCCGTCTGGGTGAAGTCGATGGTCTGGCCGTTGCCGAGGCTCTGGCCCTTGAGCAGGATTTTGTCCGCCTCGCCTTGAAGTTCCCACGAGGTGTAGACCAGCGTCGCCATGTTGATCGACCTGGCTGCGCCTTCGACCATGATCTCGACGCCCATGACGCCTTCGGGAGCAATCGGGTCGGGCATCGTCCATTTGCCGACGGCTTCGGCGTAGGTGGGATCGGTCGCAATCTTCGTGGCGGCGGTTCCGTCCTTCAGCTTGCCCGTGTAGTCTACGGTGACGGGGGCGCCGAGCAGCAGGCCGTTGGCGTCGCTCTTGTCGGCGTCCGTGGTCGCGAAGGTGCAGGTGCTCTCGTCGGTCAGCGCACGGACGGTGACGGTGTTCATCGAGGCGTCGGTGATGAATCCCGAGAAGGTTTTGGGGCTGTTGTCGGCACAGGCCGTCAGGCCGGCGAAAGTCAGTGCGGCGATCAGGGATTTGATGTTGTTCATGGTGTCGGATTTATCGGATTTGCATGTTGCAGCTAATATACGGAACTCTCGCTTAATGTGTGCCGTTTGCACGTGATTTTACATATTCGTCGATGGCTTTGGCCGCGGTGCGTCCCGCGCCCATGGCCAGGATGACCGTCGCGGCGCCCGTCACGGCGTCGCCGCCCGCGAAGACGCCCGGACGGGTCGTCGCGCCGCGCTCGTCGGCCGTGATGCAGCCGCGGCGGGTGGTTTCCAGACCGGCGGTCGTGGCGGCCAGCAGCGGATTGGGCGAGGTTCCCAGCGCCATGATCACCACGTCGCATTCGATTTCGAACTCCGAGCCCTCCTTTAC
>OCIU01001676.1_pt1 | contig 14511 bp, 17 predicted proteins | sample 1538471 | NCBI WGS metagenome assembly OCIU01 (sample SAMN04571693, study PRJEB22368) | human gut metagenome | biome: human gut; material: stool | host: Homo sapiens | place: Luxembourg | collected 2012-06-01 | reverse complement strand
AAAATAATTTTTCCTATTAATTCTAAAATTTACTCTGGTCTGGAAAGTGTAGCGATAACTATTATAGAAAATTTAAAAGATAAGTTTGACTTTATATATGTTACACAAGATGGACCTATAGTAGATATACTAAAGGAAAAGAAAATTAATTATTATATAATAAAAAAGATGTCTATAAAAGAAATTAGAAAATGTGTTAAAGAATTAAATCCAGATATAGTTCATGCTCATGACTACACCGCAAGTTGTATATGTTCATTAGCTAAAATAAACTTACCTATTATATCACATTTGCATAATAATTCTCCATGGATTAAAACATTACATCCATATTCTTTTTTATATCTATATTCATCAAAAAGATTTAATAAAATACTAACTGTATCTGACTCTATTGAGAAAGAATATATATTTTCTAATTTTATAAAAGATAAATTTGAGAATGTATCTAATCCTGTATCTAGAGATTATATACTTAGTAAAGTAGATAAAAATGATATAAAGAAATATGATGTCTGCTTTGTTGGTAGGTTAACAACCCCCAAAAATCCATTAAAGTTTATTAGTATAATTAATGATGTAAAAGAAATTATTCCTAATATTAAAGCGGTAATGATTGGAGATGGAGAGTTAAAAGAATCATGCAAAAAATTAATAGAAGATTTAGCATTAAAAAATAATATAGATCTATTAGGTTTTAAAAAAAATCCATATAAATATATGAATCAATCAAAAATATTTTGCTTGACATCTGAATGGGAAGGTTACGGATTGGTTGCATTTGAAGCCTTAACATTGGGTATTCCTTGTGTAGTATCATCAGTTGGAGGGTTAGTTGATATTGTAGATGATGAATGTGGCTACTTAGTTGATAGTAGCAATGAATTTAAAGAATCAATTATAGAATTAATAATAAATGAAAGTAAATATAATAAAAAAGTACAAAAATCAATAGAAAAATCTATAATTTTAGATAATGGAAGTAAATATTATGAAAGTATAGAGCATATATACGATTCAATAGGAAGAATAATATTATGAATGAATATAAAACTTTTCAAGAATTTAAGTTAAATTATTTTGATTGTTTAATAATTTTTTTAGCGATTTTATTTAAATATTTAATAAATTTTGGGATGCAACCTCGATATATGTACTCTTATTTATTAGGAATATGTTTATTAACATTAATAAATATATACTATAAAAAATTTACTATAAATGAATTTAATAAGATTATACTATTTTTCTCATTATCTACATATTTCGTAGTTGTATATAAAAATGCAAATTTTTTGATATCATTTTTATTAGCTGTAATATGCATAAGAAGAAATAATAAAGACTTTATAAAAATATTCTTTATTTCATCTCTAATATTATATTTATCTACAATTCTTTTAAGTATGTTTGGAATTTTACATTCAAATGAAATGATAAGAATAGTAGATGGAACTATAAATAAAAGAACTAGCTTAGGATTTACTCATCCAAATGAAGTTTTTTTATATTTTATCCCAATTGCTTTATGTGGGTATTATTTATATGGGAATAAATTCACATATTATATTATTTTAATTGCAACATCATCAGTATTATATAAGTTGAGTTATTGTAGAACTGGATATATTACTGTGCTTTGTGTAGTAGGTTTAAACTTTTTTAAAAATATATTGATAAAATTTAAACTTAAAAATATTTTACCATATACCATGGTAGTTTTAACTATTATATCTATATTTATAGCAAAATTATATGGAAATGATTTAGACAATAATATATCTAATCTATTAAGTCAAAGACCAAATTTATGGAACTATTATATAAAAAATGGATATATGTTATCTATTTTAGGTAAAGGTATACATCCTGATTATATTATGGATAATTTTTATCTTTTTTTATTAGTAGAAATGGGTATAACAGGATATTTTATATATTTTATTATATATTATAAGTCTTTAAAGCATCTAAGACATGATATTAAGCTATTAATAATTATTTTGATTTTTTATATATATGGATTAACTGAAACTAATATTATTATTGGAAGTATTCAATTTGTTTTTGCACTTCAAATAAAAAGTATCATCATTAATAATAAAAAAATAAATAAGGAAGATAAATATAATGGATGAAAAATTAGTATCAATTATAATACCTATTTATAATTCAGAGAAATACTTAAAAAAATGTATAGACTCTATTTTAGAACAAAAGTACAATAATTTGGAAATTATATTAATAAATGATGGATCTACTGATAACTCAGGTAAAATATGCGACAGATTAGCAATTGAGGATAAAAGAATAAAAGTAATACATAAATTAAATGAAGGGGTATCTATAGCTAGAAACAAAGGTTTAGAGATGGCAAAAGGAGAATATATATTCTTTATTGATTCAGATGATTATATAGATGAAAATATTATAAAAGATATGATTTCATACTCTCGAGACTATGATATTGTAAAAGTTAGTTATAAGTTTATTGAAAATGGAAAAATAACAAAAGTAGTATCTAATAATTTATCATACAAAAAGGATGAATATATAAAAGCCATTATTTCATCTAACATAGGCGGACATAGTTGGGGATATTTATTAAAAAGATCTACATTAGAGGGAATCTATTTTGATAAAAATACATCTTGTATGGAAGACACCGTATTTATAATTAGTTGTATTTTAAAGTCAAAATCTATAAAATGTATTAATTCATCTTATTACAATTATAGAATTAATGAAAATGGAATTACATGCTCTTCAGATAGAATATTTAAAAATATAAATGACTATATGTACTCAGTAGATAAAATAAAAGAAATTATAGATAATAGTGATATTAAATACAATTGTAATTACGATATATTAAGAAAAAAGGTTATTTTAATAGAGGCTGAAGTATCCAAAATAAAAAAGAAAGAAGAGATAAAGATATTATTTAAAAATAAAATGATAAAAGATGAATTAAATAATATTTTTAATTCTACTAAGATAAATTTAGCATATAGAATATTTATATATATTGTAGTTAATGAGAAATATAATTTAACAATGTTATATATAAAAATACGAAGATTAATGAAAAATATAAAATCATTAATTTATTAATATACTAAAACTTTAAAATATATATTTTATATAAAATTGATAGAATATTTGTGAAATAGGATGGTATAAGAGGATAATGAAAAATGATATGATAAGTATTATAATTCCTATATATAATGTAGAAAAATACTTAGAAAAATGTTTAGATAGTATATTGAATCAAACGTATAAAAATTTAGAAATTATATTGATTGATGATGGATCTACGGATAATTCTCCTAATATATGTAATTCATATTGTGAAAAAGATAAAAGAATAAAAATAATACATAAAAATAATGAAGGTGTTTCTAGTGCAAGGAATAAAGGTATTGAATTATCAAAAGGAAAATATATAGTGTTTATAGATTCGGATGACTATGTAAGTAATGAACATATTGAAGTCTTATATGATTGCATAATAAGTAATAATGTAGACCTAGTAATATCAAACTTGATTGATATTAGTGAAGATGGAATTATACTAAATAATGAGGAAAAAGAATCATTTTTAATGAATAAAGATCAATGTTTAAAAGAATTATTAAGTGAAGATAATTTTTATCATTTGTGTTGTGGAAATATATATAGAAAAGACTTATTAGAAAAAATAAGATTTAACTGCAAATATAGGATTGCTGAAGATTTAGATTTTTTATATAGATATATTAAGCAAATAAGCAGTGCGTATTTTCTATCTAAAAATACATACTATTATCTAAAAAGAGAAGGAAGTGCAACTAATTCAATATATAGTGAAAAATGGAATGACGAATTAAAAATATGTAATTTTATAATAAGTGAAATGGTAGAATTAGAAAATAATTTCCACAAATATGCTAAAAGAAAATATATCAGACTTAATATAAATCAAGCATATAGATTTAAACTTAATAAAAATCAAACTAAAATTTTAAAAAATAATATCAAAATTTATAAAAATGAAATGTTTAATTCTAAACTTTTTGATAATAAAGAAAAATTAAAGATATTCTTATTGTTAAAATCATATTATTTATTTAAAATTGTATCTAATATAAAAGATAAAATCATAAAATATAAAAGAAGTTTAGTATAATAAATGTACTTAGCTTATGGAAATTGATGAGCACAGAATTAAAGTATATTAAAAAGCATAATATTAACGAGTAAATATATAGCTAGCTATTTAGAATTTATTAGAAGTTAAAAATTTCAGTATATGTATTTAGATTTAATATATTATGAAAGACAGAAATAAATATGTATACATACTATTATGCAAAAAATTAATAATAAATATTTAAATAATAATGTAGAATATCGCCTTTAAGGTAAGTTAATGGACAATAAGCCTAATTTATATACATTATTGTATAAGGGGGATATAAATGAATGAAATACATATTTTTAATAAAAGTGATAGTAATAAAATATTATATGGAAAATTTAGAGACATATATATACCATTAATAAATAATGATATAATATGCAGTTCACTTAATTTTTATAATACTTATCATATAAAGGGAAAATTTTATAAAAAGTTTATAAAATTAGCAATTAGATTATTTAATAGTAGATTTTTTATAAAAGAGTATAATTATTTTTCGATAGATAAAAGACTAGAAGAAGAATTAGAAAAGATTAATGGTTATAAATATTGTGCAGTATGTAAAAGAGAAGATAATGTTAATAAAGACTATATACTTCAGCTTATGGATGATAATGGAAATATAATAGGATATGGTAAGTATCCTGGATATGATGATAGGAATGAGTTTGTAGTTAAAGAAGTTGATAATTTAAACTATATAAACACTTTAGGGATCAAATGTGCAAGGATTCCTAGAGTATTGCTTTTTAATGAAGATAAGGAAATTTATATACAAAGTACAGAAGATAATTTAAAAAATGATAATGGAAAATTATCTATTAAGCATATAGATTTTTTAAGCGAATTATATCATAAAACCAAAGTAACTTATAAGTTTAAAGATTCTATAATTTACAAGAAACTTAGTAGTATAAGAGAAAAAACAAATGATGAAGAACTGATAGACTTATCTAATAGAATTTTAAAAGAAATAGGTTTAGAAGAAGTTGAATATTGTTACTCTCATGGAGATTTTTATCCTCCAAACATAAAGTTAAATAAAAATTTTATATTTGTTTATGATTGGGAATGTGGAAGATTAAATACATTGTATTTTGATATATTTCATTATATCGTGAATGAAGATATAGTTGCAAATATAAAAAATAAAGAATTAATTATAGATAATATATTAATTGATAATAAGTATTTAAATGAATTTGAGTCTAAAAATAATATCAAAAATAGTATTAGAATAGAAATGTTTATTTTATATCTATATGAAGAAATTTATGATTTTATTATAAATATGGGTATTGACAAAAACAATGATGATTTAGTAAAAAATTATATTGAAATATTAAATATGGCATTAGAAAGGAATTAGGTATATATGGAGACCTATAAGTATTATTACTACTGGATATAATATTCAAAAATAGATAGAATCCTTTAACTTTATTTTGATTATATTCTATGAACTAAATAAAAATATATTAGATAAAATGTACCCTAAATTCAATAGCAGTGGATATAAAAGTTATCAAGTTAGTTTAAGAAAAGTTTTAATTAATAAATATAAAAAAACAAAGATAGCTATGTTCTTATGGTATATAAAAATTTACCATATATTTATTCCTAATCTATATAGTATGAATAAAAAACTTAGATTAGAATTAGAGGTGAGATAAGTGAAAAGTAGAGCTAAACATATAATTAAACACATCTTAGGTAAAATGAGTAAATTTACAGGTATAACAAGTTTATTTTATAAATTAAATAAAGGTAGAAAAATAATATTAGCATATCATAACGTAATTCCAGATAAATACTTTAAAGACTCTATTAATTTAGATTATTCAATAAAAGAAAGTCAATTTAGAAAACATTTAGAGGTTATCAAAAAAAGATTTAATGTGGGTGTAAATTTAGATAATCCTATGGAGCTTACAGTAACTTTTGATGATGGATATAAAAATCAGTACTTGATAGCTAGTAAAATTTTAGATGAGTACAATATGAATGGATACTTTTTTTATGCTGCAGACTTATTAGATAAAAAAGAAATACTATTAATAGATAAAATACAATACTGGTTAGATTATATTTGTCCGGGAGAATATGAAAATAAGAAATATGACTTGGTATTAAATATAGATGATATAAATAGTCGACGAAAACAATGGAGTAAAATACAAGGTCTTATAGATAAAAAAGTTAGCTTTGAAGAGATTTGTTATATATTAGATGAAATGTATAGCTTTAAAAATATAAATGTAGATAAAAAATTCTATGATTTAAGATTCACACCTATAAAAGAATACGAGTTAAATATTATGAAAGATAGCGGTCATAAAATAGGAGCACATTCAGCATCTCATAATAGATTATCCAATATGAAAAATGATGATTTAATAAAAGATATAGATAGATGTAAAATATTATTAAATAAAGGTATATATAATACAAAAACTTTTTGCTATCCTTTTGGTGGAGTTGAAGATGTATCTGAAGAGGCAATGAATATAGTACAACTAAAGGGTTTTTCAAAAGGTATATCATTTATGAATACTAAATTAAAAGATAGAGAATATAGTCCATTTTTTATACCAAGAATGACTTTGCCAAATACCGATGATGAAGATTACATAGATTTTATGCTATCAGGGGCTTACTACTTTTTGAAAAACGGCAGATTATTTCCTAAAATAAAAAAAACGAGTAGAAAAGAGTATAATTATGAGTAAAATAATAAAATCTACAGCTATATTATTTATCTTAACGATAATATCAAAAGTAATTGGTTTTTGTAGGGAGACAATATTAGTATCAACCTATGGTGCTAGTATGATATCAGATGTTTATATAACCTCTATGAAAATACCGATGACACTATTTGCTATAATTGCGTCAGCTGTTGCAACAACATTTATACCTAAGTTTTATGAAGTAGAAAAAAATGAAGGTAGTGAATGTGCTTTAGCTTTCTCCAACAATTTAATAAATATTGTTATAATAGTAAGTCTTTTATTATCTATATTAGGATTTGTGTTTGCACAACATTTAGTAAAGCTATTTGCAATGGATTTTACAGGGGAAAAGTTTGATTTAACTGTTAAGTTTACACGTATATTAGTATTTACAATGACATTTGTTGGACTTAGTGATATTATGACAGGATGGTTACAGATAAAAGAAAAGTATAGTATACCAGCTCTTATAGGTATTCCATATAACATAATAATTATATTATCTATAATAATAAGCAGTAAAGGTAATGTGATGATTTTAGTTTTGGGTAGTTTTATGGCAGTGCTAAGTAAATTCTTATTTCAGTTACCATTTGCGTATAAAAATGGATATAAATATAAGCAATATTTAGATATCAAGGATGATAATATAAAAAGTATAATTTTATTATTGATGCCAGTTGTAGTTGGGGTTGGAGCAACTCAAATAAATTCAGTTATAGACAGTACCCTTGCATCTACATTAGGAGATGGAATGATTACTGTACTAAATAGTGCAAGTAGATTACAGGAATTTGTAACTACACTTTTTATAACTACAATTGTGTCTGTAATATATCCTATTTTTTCGAGACTATCTAATGATGAAGATTCAAGTGAATTTAAAGATATTATAAGAAAGTCATTAAATATTGTTATATTAATAATTATTCCAGTATCTGTTGGAGCAATAGTTTTAGCAAATCCAATAGTAAAAATATTATTTGAAAGAGGAAAATTTGACTCTAACGCAACCATTATGACCGCTCAAGCTTTAAGGTGTTATGCTATAGGAATATCTGCAAGTGGAATTACTACTATATTAAATAGGATATTTTACTCTATGAAGGACACTAAAACACCTATGATAAATGGAGTAATATCTATAGTCGTAAATATAATTTTTAATTTAATACTTATAAACTTTATTGGACATATGGGATTGGCTCTTGCAACAAGTATATCAGCTTTAGTTAAATTAGGATTAATGTTTAGAAAATTAAAGGAAAGAATTGCTGATTTTGGGCAAGATTTGATATTAAAAGCTTTTAGGAAGGTTATGATTGCATCAACTGTAATGGGAGTTGTTGTATGTCTAATGAATAGTGGTATTAATCATCTATCAATTATAAATTCAAAAGTATATGTTTTAGGATTATTCTTAGTTATATTAATTGGAGCATTACTTTATGCATTTATGATAATGAAGATGAATATTGAAGAAGTTAAAATTATTTTAGATAAGGTTACTTATAAAATCAAAAATAAGAATGTAGAAGCTGAAGATATATCACAAGGGATATAATAAATTTGGAGGAAATTATGAAGAAAACTGTAAAAAAAGCAATAATACCAGCAGCAGGACTTGGAACAAGATTCCTACCAGCAACAAAATCTCAACCCAAAGAAATGTTACCAATAGTAGATAAACCAACATTACAATATATAATAGAAGAAGCTATTGACTCCGGTATTGAAGAAATACTAATAGTAACTGGACGTAGTAAAAAATCTATAGAAGATCACTTTGATAGGTCGATTGAATTAGAGATTGAACTTGAGCAAAAAAGTAAATATGAAATGCTTAAAATGGTTCAAGAAATATCAAATATGGTAAATATACATTATATAAGATAAAAAGAACCTAAAGGGCTAGGTCATGCTATTTACTGTGCAAAAAGTTTTATAGGTAATGAACCATTTGCAGTACTTCTTGGAGATGATATAGTAGATTCAGAAAAACCTTGTTTAAAGCAATTAATAGAAGCTTATAATGAATATAAAACATCTATACTTGGAGTTCAAGAGGTTGATAAGCAAGATACAGATAAATATGGAATATTAGATGTAAAATATATAGAAAATAGAGTATACAAAGTAAAGGATATGATTGAAAAGCCTAAGGTTGAAGAAGCTCCATCAAATATAGCTATATTAGGTAGATATATAATAACTCCTGATATATTTGACATACTTGAAAATCAAGAACCTGGTAAAGGTGAAGAGATACAATTAACTGATGCACTTAAAACTTTAGCTACTCATAAAGCTATTTATGCATATAATTTTGAAGGAAAAAGATATGATGTAGGTGATAAATTAGAATTTTTAGAGGCAACAGTAGATTTTGCATTAAAAAGACCTGAGCTTAGAGATGAATTTATGGAGTTTCTAGAAAATAGGGTAAATAATAGTCATAGAAAAGATGATTTTGATTGTGAAAAAGAAGTTGCAGTATCAAATATATAGGAATAAATAGTCCTTACTAAGTTCATAATTAAAATAAATTACAATATTTTATATAAAGTAAGGAGTTATTAATGAGTAAAAAAAGTAAATATATTATCTTAACTATAATATGGATGGGTTTTATATTTTGTATGTCTAATCAACCAGCGAATATATCAAAAGAATTATCACAAAATATAGAGAAGTTATTAAATAGCACTCCTATAATAGGAAATATACTATCAGATATATTAAATTCAGCAAACTCACAATTTATAGTTAGAAAGTCAGCTCATATTATATTATTTTGTTTCTTATCAGTATTATGTTTTATAGTGATATATGAAATAAAAAAGAATGTAAAAATCTCTACAGTAGTATCATTTGGTATAACTTTTATATATGCATGTATTGATGAAATACATCAACTCTTTATACCAGGAAGAGGAAGTCAAATAAGAGATGTTTTAATAGACAGTATTGGTGCTATTATGGGATTGATATTTATCAACTTAATATTCATGCTAAAAAATAGAATTAAAGAATCATATTCAAAAAATGTACAATAAAAAACGAATTTTAAAAGCCTTATGATTACTTAGTTATAAGGCTTTTAGTATTATAAACTCTATAGTCAGTGTTGTTAAAAGTGTTAGCATCATAATAAAGCTCTAAAAGTAAGGTAAATATAGTATAGGTTGATGACTATTATAAAATCCTGATGATTTGTATAGGATAAAATGATAGCTTAGGTTGCTTAAACTGACAATGAAATAGATTTATCTAAAATAAATATTCAAAGTTATAGGAAAAATAAAATTTTAAGAATAAATAGCACCAGAGTAATAACAAATTATAATTGAAGAGGAGATAATACAAAAATAGAAACTACCTTATGATAGGTAGTTTTTTAATATATCAATATATTAAGAATACATAAAACTATTAATATAGATAATAACGCAAAAATTAATGATTTCTCTATTTTAATTATAACATTAATAACTTGAATATTATCTAAATAATTTCTCTTATATTTCTTATCTTTATAATACTTACAGTAATACTTTTGAAACCTTGAAATAAGAAATATTATTATAAAAATATAAAATACAGTAACTAATAACACAGTAGCAAGCCCTGTTAAATAAACAAAAACACGAGCTATACAAAGTATAAGCCTATGACATAAAAAAATTAAAAATAATACAAGAGATCCTAGAACAACAGATGTTAATAGTGCAAGTTTAGAATCATTATTTTTATTCATTATAATATCTCCTTTAATATTTAATACTATATTATATTAAAGAATTAACATATATTAGAACCTTACAATAACTATAAATTTAAGATGAAATACATATTACAAAATTCTAATTAAAGAATGTATTTGAATTTTATATAAAAATAAATACTATTAATAAATTTGTTAAAAAAATATTTACATACATATTGCAAAAAAATACAAAATATATTACTATAAAATTACAGAACAAATGTTTAGAACGATTTTAGAACGCAAGAGGATATGGGGAGGATGAAATAAATGCAAGCGCAAATAGGATATTTTAAAACTAATATACAAGTATTAAAATTTGATAATATAAAAGACACAGACAAAATAATATTTAACCACTACATAATGAAAAAAGTAAACTACAACAATATGAATGGCAATCTACCAAAAGGCCAATTCTACATAAGCAATGGCACAGTTTCCAAGGACTTAAACATATCAATAGGAAAAGCAAAAAGGCTTATAAAAAACTTCAAAGAACTAAACATAATACAATTAGTTCAATTAGGAAACACTGATAACACACCATCAGTATACGAATACAGCAATAATATTGACCTAGGTCATGACCTAGGACACAACCTAGGCAGAGGAGATACTAAAGCTAGTAATAGCAATAATTTATGCTTATTAAACGAACATATATACGATATAGGCGAATATATAGAGAACTGCCACTCTAAAAAAGATAATATAAATAATAATAAAATACATTCTTGTGTGGTTGATTATTTAAACAAGAAAACTAATAAAAGATTTAAGAAAACTTCAGTTAAAACAAAGAGCCTTATAAACGCAAGGCTTAATGAAGGATTTGATGAAGAAGATTTTTACAAGGTAATAAATATAAAATCAAAACAATGGTTACACACTGAAATGGAAAAATACTTAAGACCAGAAACCTTGTTTAGCAACAAGTTTGAAGGATATTTAAATGAAGAAGTTGATATAAATGAGGATATAGAGGATTTAGATGATATAAAGCCATTTGACATAGAATTTGATTTTTAAATAAAGTTAATTAGGGGGATTATATGGCACCATTAGAAGCTAGAAACATTGAAAACTCAATACTAGGGAGTATTATACTAGACAATACTCTAGCATATAAGCTAGATGAATTAAGTAAGGATATGTTTTCTGTATCCTACAATAAAGAAATATTTGAAATAATGAAAAGCTTATATAAAAATAATTACACCTTGGATATACCAACAATAAAAACTAAGTTAGATGAAAGAAAAGTTGATGTAATGGTTTCATACATAAGTAATTTATCATCAATTGGTGAGACTTATGCAATAGATACACATATAAACATATTAAAGGACAAGTTTAAAAGAAAATGTATAAAAAATAGCTGTATGAATTTAATAACTGAAATACTTGAAAATAAAGATATAGATTCATCTCTTTTTAAATTTGAAAATGATATAAAAAGTACAGTAGATCAGGATATAGAAGATAAAGATGATATGAGTTCTATTTGTGAAAGAATACTAGATTTTCTTGAAAATGATAAAGAAACAGGTCTTAAATTTGGAGTACCTTTGTTAGATGATGTTATAGGTGGGCTTTTTAAAGGAGAGCTTACAACTATTGCTGCTAGAAGTGGAGTTGGTAAAACTGCATTGGCACTTCAAATAATGTTAAACTGTGCAAGTCAAGGTAAAAAGGTACTTTTTATAAGTAGGGAAATGAGTAATGAACAAATAGTTATGAGAAATATAAGCAAAAAAACTGGTATAAGTGCTAAAAGTTTAAAGTACAAAAACTTAAAGGAAATAGATTGGAAAAACATTATAGATGTAATGCATGAGTTTAGCAAGGATAACCTAATATACATAAATGATAGAATAAGCACAATATCTCAATTAAAAAGAAGAATAAGACAAGTTAAGCCTGATTTGGTAATAGTGGATTATTTACAGCTTTTAACTGTAGAACAAAACTTACAAAATAGGGAAAGGGAAGTTGCAACTTTATCAAGAGAACTTAAAAATATAACTTTAGATTTTCATATACCAGTTATACAGTTAAGTCAATTAAATGATGAAATGAAGGATTTAAGACCTTGGGGAGAACGCCCAATGAGAGATAGTAAGGCAATATTTCATGATAGTAACAATGTTGTATATATACATGAGCCAGTACTTTCTGATTTTGAAGAAGCAGTTATAAAAATTAAAAGAGATAAGAAAAGTGTACTTAAAGCAAGGGAAGAGGGAATAAAAATAGTAGATTTAATAGTTGCCAAATGTAGAGATGGAGAAACAAAATTTAGGCATTATTGTTACAATGGGCCAAGACTACATTTTCAACATATAGATTATTAGGAGGATAAGATGGATTATATAAAAATTGAGGATATCCCAGAGGAGTTTGTGGGACTTGCTAATTTTATGGGGATAGATAAGTTTATTGAATTTTGTAATGAATATGGTGGTATTGCTATTTATTTTCCAAGCAAGAAAACACTTCTTAGAAATGGAAGAAATAGAGAGATTATAAAAAGGTATAATGGAAAAAATATAAAAGATCTTGCAAGGGCATTTGAAATAAGTGAGGTTCAAGTTAGAAATATAATTCGCACAAGTGGGAAGTATGTAAATTAATAAAAAGGATAGCAGCTGCTATCCTTTTCTCATGTTTAAAATATTTTTAGATAGTTCATTTATACTATCTGTTAAAATTGTAAGTTTTCCTTCAATTCTAATAAGTAAGTACATACTTATAGCAATTGGAAAGCCTACATTTGCAATCAGAACTTCTAAATTACCATCCATATATCATATTAAAATACTAAGTCGTAGTTAGTAGTATCAGTTTCAACAACTTTTGCAGAAACTAAAGATGCTAAATCAGCTCCACCAGGTGCAAATATGTTTTTCTCTTTTATAAGTTCCATAGTAGTTTTTACTTCTTCTTCTGTTAAGTCTTCTCTTGGATTATCAACTGTTAATGATACCTTTTTATCATCTGTAGTTTTGAAAGTCATAACTAATTTTCTATTTAATTCCATAATAAAATCCTCCTAATAATATTAATTTTAATAATATAAAGTATTTCAAAATTTAAAACCTTAATTGATAGTTGTTTAAAAATGATATTTTGAAATGTTTCGCCGACACGTCGCTCAAGCAAAGCGAACTTTATGCTAAAGTTGTGTTGTCTATTTTAGCTATTTCTAAAACTGGATATTGTTGAAGAGATTCTATAGCACTTGCTACTTCATATACATCTTCATTTGATGCACTGTGTTTTACATTTGAGAATGTTTTGCTTTTTACTTTAGTTTTGCCTGTTGAATCATCTTTTCCTAAATCAAATTTTAATCTAAGTCCTGCTGGATTATTTAATACTGTAACTGCCATATAAGTTACCTCCTAAATTTTATTTAAGCCATTTGTAAAGCTTATATTTATATATTACTTAGAAAGGTGTAAGCAGGGTTTTAATGTATTTTTCTAAAGTATATTTAAAAGTATTTTCCTCGAAAGTTTTTATATTAAAAACTACAATTATATTAAAGAAAGTTTTTTGTTAGACTTTATTAATAAATTTATAAAAGATGATATTTTATATAATTTAAGTTTAAAATTTTAGGAGGTTAATATGAAAATAAGAAAAGAAGATGTATATGAACATTTAGAAATGTTATATGAAATTGTGGGAGATGAAAAGTATTTAGAGATAATTAGGATGTATGGAGGAAGCAATCTGTATATACCAACGTATAAAGCTACTATTAGAAATAGCCGAAATAGGGAAATTAGAAAAAGGTATAATGGGGTTAATTTAAGTTT
>OCIU01001666.1_pt1 | contig 14587 bp, 11 predicted proteins | sample 1538471 | NCBI WGS metagenome assembly OCIU01 (sample SAMN04571693, study PRJEB22368) | human gut metagenome | biome: human gut; material: stool | host: Homo sapiens | place: Luxembourg | collected 2012-06-01 | reverse complement strand
TAGAGTGTTTGACTACGAATCAAAAGGTCGTGGGTTCGAATCCCGCCGGGCTCATCACAGAGGCACAGCATAAGGCTGTGCCTTTTTGCGTACTGTAATGGCGTACTTCCGCTGTATTCTTTTGCTGCGTGCGTTGACGCTGTCCGCTGAAAATGCTACAATAGAAACAAATCATAGGGGAGGAAGCAGCATGAACATCGGGATTCTGGGGGCGGGTAATATCGCCGGGTCGATGGCGCGCACAATTTGCGGGATGGCGGCGCAGGGACGTCCCGTCACGCTGTACGCGGTCGCATCGAGGTCACAGGAGAAGGCGGATGCGTTCGCCAAGGCGTATGGCATCCCGCGCGCGTACGGCAGCTATGCGGCGATGCTAAGCGACCCCTTGGTGGAGTTGGTTTATATCGCCACGCCACACAGTCATCACGCGGAGCAGATTCGCCAGTGTGTTGCGGCGGGAAAGCCGGTGCTGTGCGAAAAATCGTTTACGGCGAACGCGAAGCAGGCGGAAGAAGTCTTGCAGGAAGCGGAAGCGGCGGGGGTGTACGTCGCGGAAGCCATCTGGACGCGCTATATGCCCGCGCGGGGGATGATTGCGGACATCATCGCGTCCGGCGAAATCGGTGAGCCGCGGTTCTTGTCCGCCAATCTGGCGTATGATGTGGAGTACAAGGAGCGTATTAGCCAGCCGGAATTGGCGGGCGGCGCACTGCTGGACGTGGGCGTGTATCCGCTGAATTTCGCGTCGATGGTGTTCGGCAACGACATTGTGCGCGTTGAAAGCAGCGTGCAGAAGCTCGGTACGGGCGTTGACCGTACGGAGAACATCACTTATTTCTACCGCGATGGCAAAATGGCGCAGTTGATGGCATCCGTCGCCTTCAATTCTGACCGGCGCGGCATCGTCTATGGCACGAAGGGCTTCCTGACGGTCGATAACGTCAACAATCCGCACGAAATCGCGCTGTATGACAAGAATCAGCGGGAAACATCGCGGGAGGTTCGCCCTGTGCCGGCGCAGATTACGGGCTACGAGTATGAGGTGGAGGCGTGTCTGCGTGATATTGCCGCCGGACGGCTCGAACCTGCCGAAATGCCGCACGCGGAGACGCTGGAAATCATGCGGCAGATGGATGCGCTGCGGGCCGCGTGGCAAATCCGATATCCGTTTGAGTAATCAATAATTGCAAGGGAAGAATAATGTGGAAGAATTGATGATTCGCCGGGCGGTGGATGCCGATATTCCGGCGCTGGACAGGCTGCTGTTTCAGGTGCATCAGGTGCATCACGAGGCGCGTCCGGATTTGTTCAAGGCGGGCGCGAAGAAGTACACCGACGCGCAATTGAAGGCGATTCTGGCGGACGACAAAACGCCCGTGTTCGTTGCGGAGCGCGGCGGCGCGGTTGTGGGCTACGCGTTCTGCATCCACAAGCAGTTCGTGAACGACAACAACATGACGGACATCAAAACGCTCTACATCGACGACCTGTGCGTGGATGAGCGGGCGCGCGGCGGGCATATCGGCACGCGCCTGTACGAATATGTGCTGGACTTTGCGCGTCAGCAGGGGTATTACAACGTGACGCTGAACGTGTGGGCGGACAACGTGAACGCGCGCAAGTTCTACGAGAAAATCGGGCTGCGCGTACAGAAAATCGGGATGGAAAAGATTCTATAAGAAAAGGGAGCATCCGCGAAAGATGCTCCTTTTTGCTATTCTGATTTTTCTTCCTGCCTCCGTGGCTGATCGCGCATTTCGCTCGGCGTCATGCCGTAATACTTCTTGAACGCGCGGCGGAAGCTGGTCGGGTTGGTGTAGCCGAGGTCGGCATAGAGGACGGTCAGGTTGCAATTGCCGCTGGTCAGCCGCCGCGCCGCCTCGTTCATGCGCAGGCGCTCCAGATAGACGCTGAAATTCTGCCCGGTTTTCTCCTTGAACATATGGCTCAAGTAGGTGTCGCTGATGTTGAAGCGGTCGCCGACTTTGCTCAGGCACAGGCTGGGGTCGGTGTAATTCTCCTGCAAATAGCGCTCAACATCGGGAATCGGCGTGGATGGCGACGATACCTTCACAAAGAACTCGCACAGGCACAGCGCGTCGTCCTCCAATTGCGCAAACGTCGGCGTCGGGCTGTACAGGCGCTCATCCAGCTTCTTCAATTTTGCCGCCATCTCCTCCGACTGCGACGGAAGCACCTGAAAGCGCGCCTTGAACAGCGTGTTCTTCAGGTCGGAAAGTAGCATGTTCAGCAGCGGCAGGGGCAGACTGCGCTCCTCGATGTTCTCGCGGTGGATGAGCGCGAACATGTCCGCCGTCTGATCCTTGTTGCCGGTGGTGATAAAGTGCAGCAGCTTCGCCGAAATCTCGATGGGGTAGTACCAGCTTTGCGTGTCTTTGCGGATGAAGTCGTAGGGGAGGAAGATATGGTGCTTGGCGGTGTAACGGGAGGCGGCGCGCGCCTGCTCGTAGCTTTCCCACAGCCGAGACGGCTGGGTGCAGCGGCTGCCAACGCCCGCGTAGAACCACAGCCCTGCGGTATCCGCCAATTCGTCGTGCAGCTGAACCACATGCTGCTGGAGTGTCGCGAAGGAATCCGTGTCGTCGTTGGCGTATGTTACCAGCACGACAAAGTCGCCCGTCAGCGTTGCGTAGTAATACAGCGGATACGCGCCGGACAGGTGCCGCTCCAGCGCTTCCGTGATGGTGTCGTACTCCGCCTTCGGATCGGCAACCTCAGAATCCTGGCGATTCGCGACGCAGAACAGCACATAATGGTGGATATTCCCCCTCAAGCCGAGCGATTCCATCATATATTGGAACTCATCCTGCGACGCGACGTGACCCGACAGCAGCTTGCGCAGGTAGGATGCATTGATGACCGGGCGCTGTGCGTCGATTTCGCGCTGCAGCTGCGCGTTCGCATCCTCCGCCTCGTCAAGCTGCGTCGTCAGCTGGCGAATCGGCTTCATGGCGCGGCGAATCAGCTGGATGATGACCAGCGCGCCGACCACGAGCGCGACGAGAAAAATCAGCAGATAGATGCGCAGAAACTGCCCCGTCGCCTGATTTGCCAGACTGTTCGGCAGCTGCAGCAGATACTGCCGCCCGGAAGGGCTTACGCGGCGAAGAATCCGGTATTCGCCTTGAAACGCCGTCTGATTCGCATCGAAGGTGAGGGGAGACAGCGCAACCGCATTGCCGACGCTGAAAAGCGGCGTACCATCGGCAGAGAGCACATACACGGCGGCATCTGCGATATTTTCGGGCAGCAGATATTCCCGGAGCGCACTGCCGTCCAGCTCAAACGCCACGACGACGGGCATCGACGGCAGCTGTTCACCGCTGATATCCATCAAGACCGCCAACTCACCGTTTCGCCCGGAAAACTGCCCGTAATCAACAAACGTCGGTTTGGCGGCCGCACTTTCCATTGCCGCAAGCCAATTTTCGTACTCGCTGGCGCGGAAAGAGCGTGTGCGGCGGTAGTACAACTCCGCTGGAACGGACTCACTTGACGTCAGGATATGGTTGGATTCCTTCAAATACAATGTCGAGCGGATGACGGGCAGGCTGATCAGCCCGTACTGGCGGATGGTCAGGCTCTGCATCATGCGGTAGGCGGCGAGAACGTAGTTTGCATCCGTCTCGTCGTGCATGTTCGACAGGCGCAGGAGCGTTGTGTCCGTGCGCAATTGCAGGGAGTAGTCACTCATCAATTGCAGCTGGCTTTCCATGCCGCTGGACACGCGCGTGAGGTGGCTGCGCTGCTGCTCCCAGTAGCTGTCGCGGACGCGGCTGTCATAGGTGAAGCCGATGATGACAAGCAGCGCCAGGCAGACAAACAGGAACATCGTATAGGAAAGGGCAATCCCAGAGGCACGTCCAAGGCGCGTACGAAGGGTCTGCCACGGTTTCTTTCGGGTCAAGAAATTCACCCTCGTCTCTCAAAAATTCGGGAGGCAACCAGTTTTTCAGCAGAAAGCGCAAAGATACTTTCCCTTGTTATTATACCAGAAAACTCGGATTTTTCAAGGGGTTGCGGGGGCAGGGTACAATTTTTGCCCCCTTGAATCACCAGAAATGTACCCAGACGGAAAGAATTGTGCCTTGCGCGGAAAGCGCTTTCATGCTATGATGCAATCAACGCAAAGGCGACGGCGGACAACGCCGGGCAAGCCAATGCAAAAAGAAAGGAAGGGTTCCAAGATGAAGAAGCTCCTCGCAATGGCGACCTCTCTGGCGCTGCTGGCTACGAGCGCGATTGTTCCGATGACGGCGGCTGCCGCAGAGGAAAAGGAAGTAACCAAGCCTGAAAAGATTACCATCATGGTTGACACCACGCTGGTCAATCAGGCGAATGGCCGCGACGCTTTTGAAGCACGCTGGGAAAAACTGACGGGCATCGATCTCGTCATCAACCAGCCTGACCACTCCGCTTACTACGACGTCATGCAGCAGACGATGGCTGACCCCGACCAGTGGCCGGACGTGCTCATCATGTCTTCTACCTATTATTCCGACTTCGCGGCGAACGGTGCGCTGTGGGATATGACCGAAGCGTGGGAGAATTCCAACACGAAGAACTCCGGCCGCTTCACCGGCGACAGCGTTATCGAAGGCTTGAAGATTAACGGTCGCCTCTACGGCTTCTCTCCTGCCCGCGGCAACGGCTGCGTCACCTACGTCAAGAAGGCGTGGATGGACAAGGCTGGCATCACCAAGGCGCCTACCAATTGGGAAGAATACGCTGCCATGCTCGACGCCTTCTCTAAGCTGGGCGTGGATGGCAAGACCACTTACGGCACCTCTGCTGCCGGCTTCATCGGCAACGAAGCGCCCTACACCAACTACCTGCCGGAATTCTATCAGGATGCGTACCCGTCTTTCATCCTCAAGGATGGCGTGTATGTTGATGGTTTCACTCAGCCGGAAATGGAAGCTGCGCTGGCACGCCTGAAGGAAGGCTACGACAAGGGCTGGATTGACCCCACCACCCTGACCAACTCCACCAAGGACTGCCGCAATAAGTTCTACGACGAGCAGTTCGGCGTGTTCACCTACTGGGCGGGCACTTGGGCAACCAACCTCAAGACCAACCTTGAAGCGAATGGCCATGACTCTGAACTGATTGCGCTGCCCCCGATTGCGGAAGTCGGCGCGTACTTCGACCGCATTCCGCCGGTCTGGTGCATCACCTCTACCTGCGAGAATCCGGAAGGCGTGTTCGCCTATTTCATCGACACCATGCTCGACGGCGGCGATATGCAGATGCTGTGGACGTATGGCGCGGAAGGCACCCACTGGTCTCGTGCGGCGGAAACCGTGCTGGACAAGACCTATGAAGAGGGCACGTTCCACTTCCTCGAAAACCTCGAAAAGGCTGGCACCCTGTACACCAAGAACCACATCGACCCGATGCTGAGCCTTGCTTCCTTCGCGGAAGGCTACCCGGATCCCAAGTCCGTCAAGGAAGAAGCCCGTGCGGCATCCGAACTGTTCAACGCCAACTCCAAGCTGGCCGCCATCGTGCCGACCACCGAAGAAATGGGCGAATACGGCGCGGAACTGATCCAGAAGAAGAACGAACTGATTGCCAACGTCATCATGGGCAAGCTGACCTATGAGCAGGCGATGGAGCAGTTTGAATCCGAAGGTTACGCTGCGCAGTCTCAGGAAATCGTTGATAGCCTGAACGCGCTGCTGAACAAGTAATCACAACCCATTCCGCGGGGACGGTTGGCATCCGCTGACCGTCCCCGAGACGGGCTAAGACAATCAGCACATTTTTTCATGGAGGGGGACTACCTGATGCAAGCGCCAGCGCAGATAAAGCATCGCAAGGCACCGCTGAAAACGCGGCTGTGGAACTACAAATGGTTCTATGTGATGTTCCTACCGGTTTTTGTGGCACTCATTGTTTTCCATTACCTGCCGATGTTTGGCATTTCGCTTGCCTTCTTCCGGTATCAACCCAGCAAAATCGCGAACCCGCTTGAGTTCACCGGGCTGGCAAACTTCCAGAAGCTGTTCAGCCGTCCGCAGTTCTGGTCGTCCTTCACCAACACGTTGGAAATCTCCATTATTAAGCTGCTTCTGAACACCTTCATGGCGGTCATCATTTCGCTGCTGCTCAACGAAATGGTCTCCACGAAGATGAAGAAGCTCTCGCAGACCATCATCTACCTGCCGCACTTCATGTCGTGGGTTGTTACCGCCGGCGTCTTCGGGATGCTGTTTGCGCCCACGTCCGCAGGTCTTGTCAATCAGGTGCTCATCAAAATGGGGCTGATTGAAAAGGAAATCTACTTCTTGGGTGACAATGACTGGTGGCGTTTCAGCTACTACATCATCAACATTTGGCATGACACCGGCTGGGGGACGATTATTTTCATGGCGACCCTGACCGGCATTGCATCTACGAAGCCGCCTCGATTGACGGCGCCGGCCGCTGGAAGAAGATGCGCTACATCACCCTTCCCGCGCTGGCAAACACCATTGTGACGGTGCTGGTCTTGAATCTGGCGAAAATCATGAACCTCTTCGAGAGCGTGTTCGTGCTGCAGAATGCCGCCGTCTACAAGACCTCGCAGGTGCTGCAAACTTACGTCTATTACCAGACCTTCAACAGCGGCGGCAACGTCAACTTCGGTTATACCACCGCAATCGGTCTGTTCCGTTCTCTTGTGGGCATGGCGCTGGTGCTGATTTGCAACCAGGTCAGCAAGAAAATCCGCGGCCGCGGCATTGTGTAAGGAAGGAGGAACGCCATCATGCAAGCAACCGCAAAGGAAGCAAAACTTCCCCCTGTCAAGAAGGGAAAGAAAAACTTTTCCGTATTCCCGTTTGTCAACGGCCTCTTCTTCCTTCTTTTCTGCTTGTTTATCCTTGTTCCGCTGTGGAAGGTGCTGGTTGACTCGCTTGACCTGACCACCGGCTACGGCATGAAGCTCTGGCCGGAAAACTTCGGCCTTGCGGGCTATCAGTCCGTATTCTCGAACCCGACGCTGCTGCGCCCGCTGATGATTTCCGTCGTCACGACCGTCGCGGGTACGTTCCTTGGTCTGTTCCTCTCCACCGTCGGCGCGTATGTGCTGATTCAGTGGGACATGCCCGGCCGCAACTTCTTCGCCGGCATCATGCTCTTCACGATGATTTTCCAAGGCGGTATGATTCCGACCTACCTCGTCATGAAGAGCCTGCACCTGACGAACACGCTGTGGGTCGTCATCCTGATGCCCGCCATCAACATCTATAATTTGGTGCTGATGCGCAACTTCTTCGAGGGCATCCCGACGTCCCTGTTCGAGTCCGCGACGCTGGACGGCTGCTCGCCGATTCAGATTTTCTACAAAATCGTCCTGCCGCTGTCCAAGGCGGCGCTGGCGTCCATCGGCCTGATGTTCGCCGTCTCCTACTGGAACGATTACACCAACTACAAGCTCTACATCACCACCGACCAGAGCCTGTACAACTTCCAGATGAAGCTGCGTTCCATCATCATGGGGTCTGACCTGCCTGCTGCCAACGGCGGCGCGGCGGAGAACACCGTCACCAACGCGGCGGTTATCGTGGCGATTCTGCCGTTCATGATTCTCTACCCCTTCCTCCAGAAATACTTCGTCAAGGGCATCAACATTGGCGCCGTGAAGGAGTAATACTATTTCCCAATTCACCTGCGCCATCTGCTTGCGTCTTTTCCGTTCTGGCGTCCGGTCGCTGCTACGCTGCATTTCACTCCCGTTAGCCAGAGCGAAAAATTCGCAGAGCATCTTGGCGCATTTTCATTTGGAAATAGTATAACACACGACTTCTTAGCCGCACGGGGCAGCTTTGTCCCGCTGCGGCCATTTTTACTGAAAAGGGTGAATGATATGACCACAATATTCTGGGCGGGCGACTCGACCGTCAAGCAGAATTCCATCGCGACGTACCCGCAGACGGGCATCGGGCAAGTGTTCGACCGCTACGTCAAGCGCTATCAGGTGCAGATTGAGAATTACGCCGAGAACGGGCGCTCGACGAAGCAGTTCATCGACGAAGGGCGCTTGGCGACCATCTACGACCGCATTCACGCGGGGGATTTCCTCTTCGTGCAGTTCGGGCATAACGACGAGAAAGCATCTGACCCGGCGCGCTACACTGATCCGGAGACGGATTTTCCGGCGAACTTGGAGCGGTTCGTCAACGTTGCGCGGAATAAGGGCGCAACCCCCGTGTTCATCACTCCGCTGACGCGCTACGACCGCAACGCCCCCGGCGCGCAGTTCCACCACGACCGCTGGGCGGAAAGTATGCGCCGCACGGCGGAGAAGCTGCATGTGGCGTTGATTGACCTGACCGCCATGTCCGAAAAGCTGGTGGATGAACAGGGTGAAGCGGCGCAGACGGCGTACTACATGAACCTGCCCGCCGGGATTTACCCGCATTTCCCGCTGGGGCAGCACGACAACACGCATTTGCAGCCGGCGGGCGCATTGGCGTTCGGTGGGCTGATTGCCAAGGGCCTGCACGATTTGGGCGGGGCGTATGCGGCGCTGCTGTGTGACGAATACGCCCAGTGGGAGAAGGAAACGGCGCAGTTCGGGCAGATTGCAACGTCCGCTGCGGAGGATGTAGAGGCATGAGCGAGATTCTCTGGTGCGCCGACAACGGTGACGGGACGTACCGCAATCCGGTGCTGTACTGCGATTATTCCGACCCGGACGCGATTTGCGTCAATGGCACATACTATCTGACCGCATCGACGTTCAACTATGTGCCGGGGCTGCCGATTCTCACCAGCCGCGATTTGGTGAACTGGAAGTTACGCAACTATGCCGTCAAGAACATCCCCGAAGCGCGGTATGCCGCGCCGCAGCATGCGCAAGGCATCTGGGCACCCGCCATCCGCTTCCAGAACGGGCGGTTTTATATCTACTACGGGATGCCGGACGAGGGCATCTACATGGTCAGCACGGAAAATCCGCTGGGGGATTGGGACACCCCGGTGCTGGTGAAGCCGGGCAAGGGGCTGATTGACCCCTGTCCCTTCTGGGATGACGACGGGCGCACTTACATCATCCACGGGTACGCCAAGAGCCGAATCGGGTTCAAGAGTTGGCTGGGGATTTTCCCGATTTCGCCCGACGGCAGAACGGCGCTCGGCGACGACCACTTGCTCTACGACGGCACGAAGAGGCATCCGACGATTGAAGGGCCGAAGGTGCACAAGCGCGGCGGCTGGTACTACATCTTTGCGCCCGCGGGCGGCGTCGCGACGGGGTGGCAGGTGTGCCTGCGCAGCCGGAGTATTTTCGGCCCGTATGAGACCCAAGTCGTACTCAAACAGGGCAGCAGCGAGACGAACGGCCCGCATCAGGGTGCGTGGGTCGAGACGCCGGAGGGGGAGCATTGGTTCCTGCACTTCCAGAGCCGTGGGCTGTACGGGCGCGTGACGCACTTGCAGCCGATGACGTGGCAGGCGGACGGCTGGCCGTACATCGGCATCCCGGATGAAACGCCTGTGCCGCCGGATGCAATCGCAGTGGGCGAGGAGTGCGCGGAAGCGGCGCCGATTGCGAACGCGGCGGACTGCGGCATTGCGGTTGAAACGTACCGGAAGCCGAAAGCGCCGGAATGTGAGCCGTCGGGCGAAATCGGGGATGATGATTTCAGCGGCGCACTGGGGCTGCAATGGCAGTTCATGGGCAACTGGCAGCCGGACTTCTACGAGGTCGGCGACGGCAAGCTGCGGCTGTATGCGCGGAAACTGCCCGATGGCGGCGATCGACTCTGGCAGTGCCCGCAGACGCTGACGCAGAAAATCGCATGTCCGGCGTTCTTCGCAACGACGACGCTTGATGCGGCGCATTTGCAGGCGGGCGAACAGGCGGGCGTTGGCTTCGTCGGCGGACAGTACGCTTACACGGCGGTTCGGCGGACGGAAAGAGGCGTATCGCTGGTGTTCGTGACGAGCGAGGGCAAGGAGCACACAGAGTCAGCGATGGAAACCGTGCTGATTCAGGATGCGCCCGTGACTTTTCGCGTGACACTGCTGCCGACATCGAGCAGCACAGCGGTCGTGTCGTTCGAGTACGCGCAGGACGGCGAGTTTCACCCGATTGGTCAGCCATTTGAACCCGCGCGCCACACATGGGTCGGGGCGCGGCTGGCGCTGTTCTGTATGCCGATGAATGGCGACGACGACCACGGCGGCTGGGCGGAGTTCGGTGCAGTGCGCGTGGAAGCCATCGAAACGTTGTGAAAAACCGACTTTCGGTCTGGAAAAACCGGATTCTGGTCGGAAATCGGTAGAAAGCCAAGAAAAAAAGCGCCCGCAGACGCTTTTAATCGTGAATCTTGATGGTCGATTTCCGCCAAATTTCGGTGAAATACAGCACCAACAGAATCGCCGACGCAATCCCGTTTGACACCACGACTGAGTACCAAACGCTCCGCACGCCCAGATGCAGCACCTGCTCACAGAATGCAAGGGTCGCGAAACGCAGCACCCATAGGCGTGTCATATCCACTGCAACGGGCAGAAATGTGTGTCCACTCCCTTGAAACAGACCGCGGGTCGCATCGTGGATGCTGTTTGTCCAGCACCAGAACGCCATGATGGACAGGTAGTCTGCCGCCATCGGGATGACCTCCGCTTCGTCCGTGAAGATGCTGACGATGGCAGAAGCGACCGACGGTCGGGAAAGGACAAATCCACCGAGAAGCAGAAACAGAAGCGCCATTCCCGTGCTCAATTTGTACCCGCGTTCGGCACGGTCAACCTGCTGCGCTCCCATGTTCTGCGCGACAATGGTGCTGACGGCACTGCCGATGCCGGTGGAAGGAAGCGAAATCAGCCCGTTGACCTTGTTGCCGATGCCGTACGCCGCCATGGCCATCTTGCCATACACATTGACGTTGCGCGACATGAGGATGAAGCCGAACTGCATGAAGCTTGACCCCAAGGCAGTCGGAAGCCCGATACGCACGATGTCGCGCAGGCAGGCCGCATCCGGGCGGAGGAAGCGACGATCGAAACAAATTGCTTCGTCGCGGCGGGTGCAGAGCAGGAAGAACGCGATGCACGCGGGCACCATCTTCGCGAACACGGTCGCCAGCGCGGCACCGGCGGCGTTCCAGTGCAGGACGACCATCAGCAGCGGGTCAAGCACCATGTTGACGGCAATGCCCAGCAGATTCAGCAGCATTGGGCGGACGGTGTCGCCCTGCGCCTGCCGAATGGACTGGTAAATGTTGACCATGAACAAAAACGGCATGTCAAGGACGACGAGACGCATGTACGTTACCGCATGGTCGAAATAATCCGGCGCGGCGCCCATCCATCCGACGATACCCGGCGTCGCGACCGCCATCACCGACGCGCACAGGAGCGAGAAGAGCATCGCGACAGTGAAAATCTGGTTGGCGATTTTCCGCGCCATTTCTGGTTTGCCCGCGCCGATGTACTGGCTGATCATCACCGCGCCCGCGACGGTGACGCCGCTGCCGAAGTTGATGACCGTATTCTGCACCGGGCTGACGAGGTTGATGGCGGCGAGGTAATCGACACTGAGCTGCCCCAGCCAGTAGGTGTCGGTCAAGTTGTACATCGTTTGCAGGAAGCTGTTGACGACGACGGGAATCGCAATGGCGAACACTGCCTTGAGCAATGAGCCGTGCAGAATCAAATCGCGGTTGCCTTTGCTGAGTTTCATGGCGAGGAACCTCCTTCATCGGGAGAATAATCCCATTATAGCGCATTTCCTGCCAAAATGAAAGCGCTATCACAAAAAAATTCCCAAGTGTCTTTTGGAATCGGTTGACACCTATCGAAATTCCTTATATAATGAAGCGTAAATACCCGCAGAAAGGTGCATGACAATGGATATTCAGCAGTATTTTCAACGCTTTCTGGCAAATTACACACCCTACAAGAAGTATTGGAACTATGAGGATGGCTGCGTGCTGAAGGGGTGCATCGACCTCTACCATGCGACGGGGGACGTGCTGTATCGCGATTTCGTGCTGGATTACGTCTCGGCGTATGTCGCGGCGGACGGCAGCATTCCGAATTATGAGATGCGGCAGTACAACATTGATTCCATCAACAGCGGCAAGGCGCTGTTCTTCGCCTTGGAGGAGACGGGCGAGGAGCGCTATCGCAAGGCGATTGAGTTCCATATGCAGCGGCTTCGGGAGCATCCGCGCTGCCAGTGCGGCAATTTCTGGCATAAGCAGCTGTATCCGAACCAGATTTGGCTTGACGGGCTGTACATGGCGCAGCCGTTCTACATGGCGTACGAGGCGAAGTTCGACGGCATGGCGCATGTGGCGGATATTACCCGGCAGTTTCAGAACGTGCGCAAGTACCTCTACAACCCGGAGAAGGGGCTGAACTACCATGCCTACGACGAGGCGCGCGTGCAGTTCTGGGCGGACAAGGAAACCGGCTGCTCGAAGAACTTCTGGCTTCGCTCGACAGGCTGGTACTTGATGGCGCTGGTGGACTGCATTGCGCTGTGCTCGGAGCAGCTCTATGAGCATTATCGCGCGCTGGTGGACATCTTCCGCGAGAGCATGCGGGGCGTGCTGGCATACCGCGCGGAGGATGGGCTGTTCTATCAGGTGATTGATTATCCGGAGGCAGAGGGAAACTACACCGAAACTTCCGGTTCCGCGATGATTGCGTACAGCCTGCTCAAGGGCGTGCGCATCGGTGTGCTGGACGCGGAGAAGTATCTGCCGATTGCGCTGGATGTGTTCGAGAAGCTGGCGGCAAACAAGCTGCGTGCGGAGGAGGACGGCGTCGTCCGCCTGACCGATATCTGCTGGGTGGCAGGGCTTGGCCCGGACAAGAATCCGCAGCGTGACGGCTCGGTGGCGTATTATCTGTCCGAGCCGAAAAAGTCCGACGACAGCAAGGGCGTCGGGCCGTTCATCATGGCGTACAGCGAATACCTGCGGGCGAAGCAGGCGTAAGGAGCGGAAAAATGGAAATCAGCAAGCTGTTTGTGCAGGCGCGCAGTGCCACGGTGCAGATTGTGGACGGCGGTCTGTACCACACGAAGGCGGTCTATCAGCTGTTCCTGAACGGACAGGCGGCGGGTACGGCGGACACGGCTGTGACTTCGCTGTATGATTTGCAGCCGGAGACAGAATATGTGCTGTCCGTCCGCTTGGGGGCGGAGGAAGTCGGGCAATGCGCGTTCCGCACAGCGCGGGAGAGCTACACGCTGAACGTCCGGCAGTTTGGCGCGGTCGGCGATGGCGTGCATGACGATACGGCGGCGATTCAGGCGGCGATTCTGCATTGCCCGGCGGATGGGCGCGTGCTGATTCCGGCGGGGCGTTATCATGTGCTGCCGCTGATGCTGAAAAGCCATGTGCGCATCGAGCTTCGGCGCGGCGCGACGCTGCTGCTGGAAACCGACCGCAGCAAATTCCCGATTCTGCCGGGGATGATTCTGTCCACCGACGAAACGGACGATTTGAATCTCGGTTCATGGGAGGGCAACCCGCTGGACATGTACGCCGCGTTTATCAGCGGGATGGACGTCGAGGACGTTGTGCTGTACGGCGAAGGTGTGCTGGACGGGCAGGGAGACAAGAGCGACTGGTGGCAGAACTGCAAGGTGCGGCGCGGGGCGTGGCGGCCGCGGATGCTCTTCCTCAATCACTGCAAGAACGTGACCGTGCAGGGCGTGACGTTCCAGAATTCGCCGTCGTGGAACTTGCAGCCGTATTTTTCTAAGGATTTGCGCTTCCTGAACATCCGCATCAACGCCCCGGCGAACAGCCCGAATACCGACGGCTTCGACCCGGAAAGCTGCGATGGCATCCTGCTCGCGGGCGCGCATTTCTCCTTGGGGGATGATTGCATTGCACTCAAATCTGGCAAGCTGTACATGGGGCAGCGCTACAAAACGCCCTGCCAGCACATTGAAATCAGCCACTGCCTGATGGAAAACGGGCATGGCGGCATGACCTGCGGCAGCGAAATGGCGGGCGGCATCGCGCATGTGCGCCTGCATGACTGCTTGATGCGCAACACCGACCGCGGCCTGCGCGTCAAGACCCGGCGCGGGCGCGGGCAGCAGGGCGTGATTGACGACATTGTGTTTGAAAATGTGCGCATGGAGCACGTCGGCACGCCGTATGTGGTCAACTGCATGTACTTCTGCGATCCGGACGGCAAGAGCGAGTACGTCCAGAGCCGCGAGAAGCAGCCGGTAGACGAACGTACGCCGCGCATCGGGACGGTTGCGTTCCGTCATGTAACGGCGACGGACGTGACCTGCGCGGGCTACTTCCTTGGTCTGCCGGAGCGGCCGATTGAAGCGGTTGTGATGGAGGACGTGCACATCTCCTGCGACAAGGAGGCTACGCCCATGCAGCCCGCAATGGCGCAGGGTGTGCCGTATCTTGCGCGCAAGGGGCTGACGGCCATCAACGTGGCGAAAATCGTGCTGAAAGATGTGACCATTACCGGGCAGGACGGCGCGAAGCTGGAATGCGACGGCGTTGGCGAAGTAGAAAAATAATACTATTGCCAAATTCACCTGCGCCATCTGCTTGCGCCTTTTCCGCTCTGTCGTCCGGTCGTT
>OCIU01001661.1_pt1 | contig 14641 bp, 21 predicted proteins | sample 1538471 | NCBI WGS metagenome assembly OCIU01 (sample SAMN04571693, study PRJEB22368) | human gut metagenome | biome: human gut; material: stool | host: Homo sapiens | place: Luxembourg | collected 2012-06-01 | reverse complement strand
ACATCTTAATAAGCTTAACTTAATAATATATTTGTACTATCAATTATCTTATAAACTATTGACAAACTTTTGCGAGTGTGCTATAATGCTCTCGTAATCAGGCAGGGCGCAGCCTTAAGCGCTAAGGAATAATGAACATGTATAAGACAAATGAACAATTGAAAAAACAGGTTAAACAGGCTTGTTTAGCTACGTACGGTTTTGCTCCAGCTCTCGCCGATATCGTTTTGGAAGAGTGCAATCGAGATGGGACGTATATCCGTTGTTATATGAAAAAAGGCGGACAAACGTACGTTTTTGCGAGCGAAATCATGACTGAGCGTGGACTCGAGGGAACGATTTGGTGCGGGAAAGGAACGATCACCGCTGTTTCTTCTGAATTTTAAGAAAGGAAGGGAAAAAACAATGAATAAATATACTCCGTCCGCTGAATTCGTTCGCATTATAAAAGAACTCTATGGTCGTCCGTTTCCTGAAAAAGACGCTTTTATATCTCCCGGGTATGATGCTTTTTCGGATCCGGAGAGAAAGAAAGTTAAAGCGTCGGACATCCCCCACCGGCGCCGCAAAAAATGAAATGGTTTCGCGAAAAGTACGTTTCGCCGGGCGAATTTAACAAGCTTCTTCGATATATTCGTAAAAATTATAAAGTATGTTTTTACGCAAAGCCGCCCGATTTGACTTTTGAGCGGTGCGCATACATCGAGGATAAGCTCGTTGAATGTCGCTTGTCGGCAAAAATAGCCGGCGAGGCGTGCACTTTCATTACAAGAAAAGACAGCACCAAAGCGGCGCAAACGCTGAGCGGCGGCGAAGCATATCGGATCATGTCGCTTTATGCGAAAGTTCCGCCCGCGGATCCGTCTATTTGTGGCAAAGCGGACGAGGGCGGATATTCCGCCTCGCCGATCTTGTTCAAGCGCGACGACTTTGAGGGGAAACGCGTAAAAGCGATCGGCTACGACCTTAACGGAGCATATGCGCACGCGCTATGCGGCGCTATGCCAGACACAACGCGTCCAGCTGGTCCCGGCGAAGTCCAAACAGGACAAATCGGTTTTGGCTTTTATGGCGAAGACGATCGATTTGCCGCTGTCGAAAGCGGATTTGCGCTTTTCCGCTTCCCAGCTGTTCCGTCGCCTTTCCGCGAATTCGTCCGGATATGGGAAAAAAGGAAAACAGAAAGCACGGACAAAAGACAGAGAGAAAAAGCAAAGCAAATTGTTAATTTCGCCGTCGGCAACCTGCAGAATCATAACCCTTTTTACCGTGCAACGGTGGTTAGCCGCGCAAACAATCTCATAAAAAGCCTTATCGACGAAAATACGATTTATTCAAACACCGATTCTATTGTGTCGCTTGTTGAAAGACACGATTTACCGCTTTCGAAAGATATAGGCGGCTGGAAAGTTGAGAATAAAGGCGAATTCGCGTTTATCGGATTCAATTATCAATGGAACAGGGAAAAACCGCATTATCGCGGAATTCCGCGTTCCTGGTTTCCTAAAAGTTACGATATTCTGACCGACGAATTGCCCACATGTGGGAATATTTACGAGCTCGACCCCGTCGAACTTCAACTAAAAAAAGTTAATTACGCAGCCGAAGCGTTTAATTTCGGAAAGGAGTAAAAAATTATGAACAAAGTATTTTTGATCGGAAGACTAACCAAAGACGCGACCACACAGCTGAAAAAGGACGGAAAAGGCAATTACACGAAATTTTCTATTGCCGTCAACCGTTTTTCCGAAAACGTCGATTATTTCGACTGCGTGGCGTTTGACAAGACCGGCGAAGCGATAATCGCATATACGAAAAAAGGCGCAAAAATCGCAATTTCCGGGCGCATCCAAATGGATAAATACACTACGAAAGACGGCGCAACGCGCGTGCAAGCGCATATTGTTTGCGAAAACGTCGAATTTTTGAGCCCTAAAAACGAAGAAATTTCCGATGATGAGGCCGAAAAACGCGCCTATGGAGATTTACCGTTCTAAATATGAGAGACACGCACTACCTGCCGACCGTCCGCGAGTGTTAAAGCTGCGAATTCCAAAACGCTTGCGGCGGCGGGCAAAAATGTTTTATAAAAAGGAGCAAAAAAAATGAAAAAGCAGAAACAGTTGAAAAAGCGAGAATACAAAATCTTGTTGATAGAAGACGGAAGCGTTGACGTCGAAGAACTTGTACAGTTTATCGACGAACACAATCTCAATATCAAAGTTGTGATTTATCGAGCAGGCTCAATTCCGCCGAAGTTTTTGGAGAAATAATCGAGGACATAAAAATGAACATAACCAGAAAAGACCCATGGCTAAATATTTCAGCGGCGAAAAATCGTGACGCTTACGATTTTATAAAAGGATATTTACGCGACAAGCGAGGCGACTATGAAAGCGCCGACGTGCGTATATTGGAGCGCCGGACGTGTTCAAGCTTTGAACAATACTTTCAAATTTCGGTTTTGCGCGAAAAAGGGCAGCCGCGACAATTTTTCTCGACGCGCATTTATAATGACGCCGAAGAAAAGCAAATTCGTGACAATGTGCCGGGAATTCCGACGTATTGTACGTATCCAATGTAAAAAAAGAGGGTATGAACAATGAATAAATCAAAAATACCCGCGGCAGCATGGGCGGAAATGCTTAAACGCAAAAATGTCGAATTTATCTCAGGAAAGTGGTTTTTGGACAAAAAAGAGATAAAAGACATCGACAAATTTGCGCTTTCGACATTCGGCTTTGAAAATGTCAAACAAAAAGACGACGCGCTCGATTACTTTCGTCAAGCGTTTGGAACGTCCGGCGTTTGGTACGAATTGCCGATAATCGAAGAGGCAAAAGTCGCAGATTTGCGCCCGCTCTGCTACCCGCTTAATCGAAAGCAATTAAAAATAATCAATTATTTATTGCGCCATGACGAAGAAGTCTTTTTCATCCTGACCGGCGTCGGAGGAAGCGGCAAAAGCACTTTTGCGAACATAATTTGTCAAATTTTTGAAAACGACACGGCGCCGCTTAACCTGTCCGAGCTCTCGGAGCCTTTCATGCTTGCAACGGCAGCGGCTAAACGCCTTATATATAGCGACGAGATAAATAGCGACGAGATAAACGGCGGAAAAATCAAGCAATTGATTTCAAACCAGGAAATCACAGTCAACCCGAAAAATAAATCGCCATATAAAACACGCATACAAGCTGCATTCTTTTTCAACTGTAATATCCCGCCCCGACTGGATCTTGCAGATAGTGGAATGATGCGCCGAATATTGTATTACGGCATGAACGAAAAAATCAAAAAACCGGACAAAACGCTTAATCATCGGACCTGGACACACGACGATCTCGTAAATATCGTCGCACACGCTCTGAGCGTCGATATGACGAATTGGCGCGATGACTTCGAGGACGACACAAGAAATTATCTTGTCAAAAACAATAGCGTTTTTATGTTCAAAGATTGCGAAAAATACCCTGAATATGTCACCAAGACGCGCGAAAGCGGATTAAAACCTTTTAGCGAGCCGAAGTGGGCGGAAATACGCAAGCTGCTCAAAGAATGGCAATTTATCGGATATAAAAAGAAAGAAGAGCTTGTCGAAGTCCCTAATCAGGAGGAATTCCCGTTTTGAAAATACAGAAAAATGTAAATGCTATTCTCCGAAATTTAGGTTTCAAGGCAAAAAAAGCGTTCAATAAATATAAAGATTCAAACGCATGGCTTGACGCCGTATACCGCAACAACAAGACGAAAATAGACGCGGCATACGCCGACATTCCAAGCAGATTGAGTAAAAAAACACTTTTCAAAAACAACGTCCGTGAGTATGTCAAACGAGGCACCGCAAGATCTATCCCGGAAGCGCTCGCACGACTTGAACGGACGACCATATTTATGACGAAAGCGCAAATCATGCATCGCAACGCTATTGAGGGTATGCGAAACAAATTTCCCAAGCAGTACAAGCTTTTCAGAGAGCTAACAAAGGACTGGAACGGACGATATACGACGACAGATCCAAACAAGCTTTCCTGGGATAAGTATAGCAAAGTCTATATTTACGACGCGCCCCGGCGCAAAATCGCGCTGAATTATAAGCCGAGCCCGGAGCGTCTCGACGTGTACGTTGTTTTAGAAAAGAAGAAATAAGGAGATAAAAATGAAACTACATAATCTTAAAATTAAAGCAGGCTATGCGAGTGCAAAACTTCGAGGTGACAAACCTTTTGAAATACGATTGAATGACCGTGATTTCAAAGTCGGCGATATAGTGAATTACACTTGTATCGACAGTTCAATTTTTAATGAAAAAATATCGAAGAAGTTGTATTACATTACCTATATAACAAACTTCGAGCAGAAAGAGGGATATGTTGTGTTTGGCGAAAAAGAAGTGGGGATCGTCCCAATAGATTAAAAAAAGACAACAAATAGATATAAATGCGGGCGTGTTGGCTAACGTCGACGCGCATTAACCGCTTTATATAGTTATCAGCGGCACCGGTATATATCGCTGTCAATCCGCGTGATGCGAGCAGATCCGAAGAGGACCCATCCGCGGCGCGTATGCTTGCAGCGCAGTCAACCATATCGGACTGCCCCCACGATATATTTTTTTAGGAGAAAAAAATGACAAATCAAGAATTAAAAGAAAGGCTCGTTAAAAATACTGTTGAGTGCGAGGAGCTCGGTCGTAGGCGGTACTACCAAATCGGCAGTCTTATTAACGCAAGCGACTTTTTCCCCTTTGTAATTTCTGAACGAGGAGCCGGACACCAAGAAGTTGAAAACAGACGTAAAAAGCATAATTAAAGAGAAAAACCGAGCGGAAAAGAAGCGGGAAATGCTCAACCGCGAATGGTATTCGCTGCGGTCTATTCTCGGCAATCAATGGGCATTATTTTATTTTTTGCTCGGCGGGCGAGAAGCCGGCAAAAGCTATGCCGTGACCGATTTCTATGTTCGACAGTTCAAAAAATACGGACGTCCTTTTTATTGGCTGCGTTTGACCGACGCATCGCAAAAGAAGTTGTTAAACAACAATGCCGAGAAACTTGTAGACCCTGATTTGCGCCGCAAATATGGGCTGGATTTGGTGACAAACGGTGACGCCGTATATGAAGTCACCGAAAGGACGGCAAAGGGTAAAATCGCAAAAAAAAGGCTTATGGCGCGCGTTTTGGCTCTCTCTACATTTTACAACGACAAAGGCAGCGGCTTGTTCGATAAAGACTTTTTGAACGACCCGAATATGTTCTATAATATCTGCTTGGACGAAATGAACAGAGAGAAAAACGAAAAGAATTCGTTCGACATTGTCTATGCGTTCACCAATCAGTTGGAAAACATTGTTCGTTCGACGAAAAAGCGGCTGCGCGTTATTTGCATCGGGAACACGCTGGAAGAAGCAAGCGACATCTTGTGTGCGTTCAACTTTCTACCGGAAGAATTCGGGCGGTTTAAGCTCAAAAAAAAGCGCGCTGTGATTGAGTACATCGCGCCGACAGAAAAGTATCTCGAACGCCGAAAAGGCACAATCGCCGACATTCTCATGCCGACGGCAAGCACCTTTACGAATAAAATCGATACCGACACGTCGCTTGTAAACAAGAAACGTTTAATCGCGCCGACGTTCAGCATTGTTTTTAGAAAAGACTTGCGTTTCACAATGTGGGACAGCAACGTTATAGCCGAATATAACGGCGAAAAATGCCCTGAAATATACATGAGACCATATCTTGACGGCGTGTATTCCCAAGACCAAAAAAACGCCATAATCGCGAGATTCGACGCGCGTGCGTTCACGTTTAAGAATTTAATCACGTTTAAGAAATTCCAAAAGGAATTATCGCTCTTGCGTCCTGTCGTAAGATAAAGAAAAGCCCCGGCAAAAGCCGGAGCCTTTTTTTATTCGTCTTTTTTTGTAATTTCGTCGATTGCGTGTTCGATTTGCTCGATGCAATCGCAGTCGGGACCGTGCTTGTTTTTAAAGTGCCGGATAATAATAATTATCACTTTTATAAGCGCGAAACCGAGCGAGAAAGCCGCAACAATGAAGTTAATTATCATCGTCCATTCGTTCATCATAGTTGCCCCGAGATAGCCGCAAATAGCATTTGCAACGCCGATCAGCCCTGCCGTCAAAGTCTCTTTCATTTGCCATACCTCCCTAAAAATTTCAAGCCCAAGCGCGTTGCCTGCCCCTCAAACCATATACTGTCATACGGTGGCAAATAACACGCAGGGTCTCGTTTGCGTTTAATTTCGCGGTACCAATATCGCGCCGCGCTCGCGATTCCGATAAACAATTCAAAAGGTCCGAATATTAGATTTTGCACCGTGTGTCCGTATTCGTGCGATATCGTCGAAAACGAACAGTCTTCGCACACGATAATGACTGCGCCCAATGTCAGACCGCCCCAACCTTTGCCAAAAGCAAAGACAAAGGTGTGTTTCAGGCGGTAAGGCTTTTTGCCTATCAACAACATAAACAAAGCGGCAAGAAAGCCTATTACATTCATAAGAAGTCCCCAGGTGCATTGTCCTATCCAGTAGAGTACTTTCATATCATACCTCCATTACATAACTTTCGTTACAGTGTCCGTTAAAATTACGAGATTTATAGTATCAAAAGCATTAACACGGTTATCGTTCAAATATGCTATGCGTGCTTGTAAAGTGGTCTCACTCGACGGGACGGTAAATCCATTTGAAACATAAAATTTCTCTGTAGTTAGAAAAACTCCTCCTCTTGAAACATTTTTATTTACAAACGTTGTGCGGAAAGACTCCCAACTATATTTAGAGCTCCTATCGGAATATATGACAAAGGAAACGTATTTATCGCTACTTCCAATCGAAAGCATATGCATATAAAGCGCAGTAGTAGAAGCAGGCTCCTTTCTCCATCCGTCGTGCCAGAATTGCACGTCAGAAACACCTGATGTTCCTTTAAATGCCCAAGCAGTGAGGGAGGCAGGAGGTATCCCTGTCGACTCATTAGGGATACTTTCACCTATCCAAGACATCTCAGGACCAGTAAGCGGACAGTAAAAGTACCCGCCGCCACTCGTTTGGTCATAAATAGTCACATCATATTGCCCTGCGGCAATAGCAGCCGCCTGTTCCGCCGTGACGTGCCAATTATAATATTCTCTTCCGCGGTCATTTATATTTGGTTCCCCGTCAGAAGTATTTAATGTGATTTTAGGTTTACTTGTTCCGCCCGTTGCACTAATTTCACAATCCCCGTCAGCAGTTTTTGTAAACTGAATTCCTTCACCAGGAATAACCGGCAATTGCACAAACGTTGTTTGTATTGTGCCAGAGCTGTCGTCTTTAAGAGTATATCCGCCTGTTCCTCTGAACGCGAATTTCCCCGACGGACTTTCGGTGCCCTGATATGTCGTAGGCGTTAGATTAAGGGCTTTCAGATTGTTGAACCCGTCCGAGGCGCTCCCGCTGCCGCCTCCTCCCGTTGCCGATATTGTAATGGTGTTTCCGTCTTCGGAAATTGTCACATTAGACCCGGCGACCAAGGTTATTGCGCCGCTCTTCCCGTTTATGGTGGTAGCGTCTTTAACAGTTTTTGTCCAAGTCCTTGCGCCAATATTAAAAGTAATGTTCTTTTGAATAAACTTGCCGTTTTCATAACACATATGAGCATAGCCCATAGTGCCAACAGTGTGCTGGTCATCCATTCTCCAATAGATTTCGTGATTACTTTCAACTGCGCAGAGCTTACTTGACGCAGCAATCTTATCAATTTGGTCTTGAGTAACAGTACCACTAAGGCCAGGTGTAATAGTAACAATCTCCATAGGAGTTGAGCTGCCACCGCCCGCTGCAGATATAACAATGTGCTTCCCGTCCGAGCTTGCGGCGATTGTAACATTCGCGCCGGGAATTATGGGTATTTTATCATCGACATCTACTTTATAAGTAGTTCCGCCGGTGTTTATTTCGCCTTGTTTTACAATCGTTGCGCCGTCGGTTCCGTCGTAGGTCACATCAGCCTCGCCGACTGCCAAGTCGATTGCGGTTATCTTATCCACGCCGATACCTTTTCCCGCCGGCCCTGCAATGCCTTGCGCCCCTTGCTTGCCCTGAGGTCCTTGCGGCCCGATCGGGCCTTGCTTTCCTTCATCGCCTGGGACACCGGGCGGACCCGCGAGAGGAAAAACACCAAGAGAGCGATAACTTCCGTTTAAGAAAACAAAATACTCATAAGGCGGTTCAAGCCCGACCGCATATACCTGATAATCTTCAGCCAACGGCGGAAGGTCGTTTATATCTGTGAGAATTGCTTGCAATTTCAAACCAAGCATTGACAGCTGCATGCGTGTCGATAAAAAGCCGACCTGCTCTTCAAGATTTCTAAATTCTTTGTCGCCGATTTTAATCATAACTTTCATCTCCATAAAGCAAAGGTAGTTCAGGCGATACGCACTTTAAGAACAGATTGTCGAATCTTTTCAAAAATCTTTCAGTAACCGTATCGTCCAAAAGTTCATAAAGGTTTGAATACGCGTTCATTTTATCTTTTTTATAAATGGTTGCGAGTTGTTCGTCTACGCCGGGAATTATCTGCAAATCGTCCGTTTGCGGCGTGGTTCCGTCGTGGTTTGCACGGTTGTTTATTTGCGTTGTTCCTCTCTGGAGTTCGTCATCTGTCAAATCTCGGAGCTTCCCTTGTAACTCTGTCTTTTTTTGCCACACGCCGCCATATTGATATATGATTGAATAAACGCAGTACTTAAAGCGCGTTGTATCGCTACTTGCAATTATGTCGTTTCCGTGTCGGGCATAAAGCAAATAATAAAGCGTTTTTGCGCTTTCGTTGGTTATCGTCGTCGGGATATTCGATTGCGACCATTCTGCGACGAAATTATCAGCGGACATCCACGCGTCCGTGAATTTGACTTGCCGATATGTCCCGTAATATGTTCCGTTATAACACTTAATCATTGTTGTTTACCTCCGGGGACTGATCGCCTTGCATAGCGCCGCTCTGGTCTTTCTCGTCGGCAGCTATCCCGTTGCCGTCCATGTCCATACCGATAGCTGTTTCAGACAGTTCACACGACATGACCGTGCCGAAAACGTTGTTGCAAATGTCGCAAAAACGCTGTCGAATTGAAAGCCCGTCGATAAGTGCCGCTTTGCTTCTTCCTGCATTCATGCTTTGCTCGCTTTCGAGCATATGGCTTTTTTTCTGGAAAAGTCCGCCGCTGTCAAGTCCGTAAAGGCTCAAACGGTAATTGTCAATCGCCTGCATTGCAAGTAAATATTCAGCTGTAAGCGGCGATTCGGGCGCGAGGTCTTGGAAATCAAGCTGTCCTTGTATTGCGACATATTTACGCCCGCCGAGAGCTGCTGCATTCATGCTGGCGTTTGCTGCAAGAACATTGCTTGCTTCGTCGGAAGATGTTACGCGCATGCCTTTAACGCCGGTGCCGTTAAACAGCGCGGTGCGCATAAGCGGGAAACATTCGGACATCGTCGCCAGAATCGGATCTTGCAGGACTTGACGAGAAATTATCGTCTGCGATAACTGCTTCGAATAGTCGTGCAAAAGCACACAGCTTTTAGTAGCCATGTCATAGTCGAGTTCGTCCGGGATATCGTATAAAACGTCAAGACGAATGGTACTTAAATAATCTGCCTGTGCTTTTAGCGTCGGGTTTTTCGTTTCATCCTCTGTGCCGGATGAATACGGGACGGGATGAATTGTTTTAAATCGTCCGTAGAAATCTATGCTTCCGTCGAGCGCATACGGCATAAAATAAAAAGAGTCAAGCTCGGGGATGTAAAAGAAACACAGCTGACCACGATAGTATAAAAGCCTTTCGAGTTCTTCGCCGCTCAAGTTGCAAGGCAAATTATACCATTTATAGCGATGTATTGCGTCCTGCTCGTCTAATATCCTTAGCGTTTTAAGAATATTCCCCTTAAGCTCGCAAGGGTCGTTCCCGGATATTTTTAGCGGCAAGCCCGTTTTTGGATTTATTCCTGCCGAAATTAAGAGATTGAGAGAGTCCTCGTTTATCATATAGGGCTTATTTGACATTATTTTTGCCTCCCATTTGAGCGAGAATTTGAGCGCGTGCGGCAGATCCAAGAGCCGAGATCGGTGTACCGTCGGCGAGCTTTATTTCCGCCGCCTTGACTTCTTTTTCGTGCCGTTTTGTCGCCTGTGCAATCATTCGACTTTCGCTCAAAGACAATCTTTTTTCTTGTAAGTCAAGTTGCTTTTCTTTTAGCTCAAGCCGTTTTTCTTGTAAAGCGGTTCTTGTTTTAGCCTGCATTTCAAGCTTTGCTTGTCTTGCTTGCCGCGCTTGCGCCGACGCCTTTTTTTGCTTTGCTATTGAGTAAATGCCTGCAACCGTAGCGACCTGATTTATCGCCGAATTTATATTGCTTTGTATGTTCATTTTTACCTCCGATAAAAGCCTGTTAGAAGCTCGGCGTTTAATGCCGTCAAATAGTGCGTATCTTCAGCCAGGCTGGCGCGTATAAGTTTGCCCGCTATATATCCTCGGTCTTCTAAATCGCCATATACCCACCGATTTTGAGCGATTTCGGCTATTGTTGTGACAAAGCCTGCTCGCATACTATTTTCCGATATCGACTTTGCAATTGCATTTTTCTCTTCGTCCGTGCAAGTAAAATATTCGAGTATCGGAAAAACCTTGTTTATCGCATTAAATGCCGTTGTCCGAGCTAAGCTATCCGGTTGTGCCTCTATGCTCTGTAGGTTTAAGCGGTGGACATCTTTTGAATATCCGATTGCTTCTCGCCTTGCAAGCTCGTTGTAATATTGATCCAAGCTTGCGCCGGCAAGACTGGCGCCTGCTCCGATAACGGCACCTGCAACGGCGCCCCACGGACCGGCAGCGGCGCCCATTTGTGCGCCTTGCATTCCGCCTGAGACTGCGCCTGTCGCAGCGTTCCAGCGCTCCTGGATGCGCTGCTGTTCTTGCGTAAATTCGATATTTTTAATTTGACGGTCAAAAATGTTTTGATATTGCTTGTTGTTTTGCTGATACGACACCCACGCCGACGTTATAATCGGAAGAGAAAAATCACCGCCGCATATGAGTCCGCGAGCGTCTTTGAATTCTACGCCGTATAAGCCGCCAAATGCGGGAGCTATGCGTATAAACGGGTTAAACGGGATGCAAGTCGCGTCAACGTTTATTACGCTTAAACCGCCGTTTTTTGCCGCTGTAAACTCAAATTGTCCGTTATAGTTCGGGGACACAAGTCTATATACATCGCAAATGTTTTCGATTTTAGGATTCTGAACAGACACCGGCGTCTCCAAGGGCAGAGACAACGCAAAGGTTGAACGACTCGAAAAATAAACGTTTCCCAAACTTTCAGAATTCGGACCTTTTATTTGAACATAATCGACATCTACGGTCAGCTTTGCCGGGTCCGTTTCAAACAGCGGACAGAATGGCAACAATTGAACGTCAAAGACAGGCGAGCTTGCGCCGACATTGTAGGTCGCGATTAGCGCATTTACCGCAGACATCGCAAGCTTTTCGTTTCCGGTTCCATTAAAAACGCCATAAGGAATTGCAAGGATATCGTAAGGCGCGTCTTCCGTGTTTCGGTGCCCTGTCGGAATAGAATATGAAAAGGTCGCTACGGTTGCTGTTATGTCTTCCAACGTAACGAAAGACTGTGTAACGTTGGCGCGCATTGTGAACAAATTTCGCTGTGTGTCTATCCCTACATTTAACAATCCTTTAAGCTGATTTGTGCATATCTCATTTATGGTGCTTACCCCGTCGCGAGATGTTTCCAAATTGTTTATTGTTTCGGAAAGCTGCTGATTTGACGAAATAATATTTACCTTGTAATATTTGTTGCTGTTCGTTTCATGGATAACCGCGCCGTTTAAGGCATAAAAACTTTTTGTTTCGGAATCGGACTTAATATTCATTGCCGTGCGAATTGCAGACGCGCAAATGTTTTGAGGTAAAGCCGATAAAACCTGCGCAAGAGTAGGACAGCCTTCTCTATTATATAAATATCCGTTTGCAAAATTACGATTAAACTCTCTTTCCGGTATGGAATATATATCTTGCCTCCAAGTACTCCCGATTGATTTTCTTTCATAAGAGCTTTCTTCGTATATGAGCCAGTTCGGAATTGCCGCATAACTATATTCGACATTTGCCCAATATAATGTTAAATTAACAGCTTCGTCGGGGCAAAAACCGTTAAATGGGTTTGAAATATATTCATAAAAAGTCCAATTTTGCAAGCTGTCAACGGTGATGTCTGCTGTCGCGTCCAAATCGCCCGTAATTGGTTTGTTTTCAATCTCTTTATTAAAATAACCGATTATCCAAGGAACTCCTGTTTTATCCTTTATAAGAGTTTCTTTCTTTTTTATGCGATTGACACGGAAATCTTCCGCGTTGTAGATATATGGGGATGTGTCCGGAAGAATGCACCTTTCGGCGAAAAAAGCGTCATTTTCAATGCTGGGTAAACTCTCTGCGAGTAAATCACGACGAAGAGTTAATCTATATCTGTTCTTTGAGATTTCGTTTTTTTCAATAACAAACCACCGACCGAGAATTTTATCCCCGGTACAGGTAAGCATATAGTCAACTCCGGCAATGTCTTCCGACACGATTCCGGTTGTCCAGCTGTTGTCTACGCCGTCTCCGTTCGCCCACGTGTTTACGCCCGCAACCTGATATACGACATATGACAAATAAGCGCTAAGATTTTCTTCGCGCTTATAAAGTCGGTTATAATAATTGTTATATGATAATAAATATATGTCCATTAAATACCCCCACAAGGGTAGTTTTCTTTTTGTACGGGTGAAAACCTATAAATTTCCCGCTTGTAAGGAGTGTGTTGTACTGCACGCGGCGCTGGAACGCCGCGGAGTTGTTTAGTTAGATTTTACCGTTATCATCGGGTAATTCTTGAGATATTCAAGCGTGTTATGCCCCCAAACCAGATAGTGGTTTTCGGTCAGACTGAGCGGGTTAAAGAACGAGGTACCTGCTTCAAATGCCGACATGAACGGCACCGAGTTCTTGTGCATGATTTTGTACATCACTTTCGGGTTTTCGGTATAAGTCTCGTTTGCCGTATAAGTTGCTTTATTCGGGAGCAAGTCGCCGGGGAAAACATGAGTCGCGTTTTCTGCTACCGTATAGTCTTTTTCATAAAGAGAGCGTATGTTTGTATTCGTTTCGGGAACGGTACCGCCCGTTTTATTTACTTCGCCGAAATAGCGTGAGGGTAAAGTATATTCGCCCATTTTGTCGATAAGCGCGTCTTTATGGAAGATCGTCGGCAAGTCCAGTTTTGTGATTTTGTTTGCCCATGTAGATGACCAAACCACGACAAGGCTATCGGTATTGTACGAGCGCAGGAACTTATAGTCGTTATAATCTCGTGAAATGTCTTCCAAGTCTACCAGAGTGTCTGACATGTCGGTAGCGATCGTCTGTGCCTGTAAACGATTCTGTGCTTCCGGGTTGTCAGCAACGGTGGGGAGCGTCAACGTTTTAGTCTGTTTTCCGATTGTCGATTCCGCCGTGCCGATAAACGCATTATAAAGCGTGCTGTCGTACACACGTTTAGTCGTGCGTATCCAGCCAAGCATTACCGAATTAAACGACGAAAAGGCGTCTTCGGTGCTCCATGCGCGTTTAGTAAGGTAGTTATCCACTGTAAGCGCGATTTTTCTGAACACGTTTAAAACGATTGCCTGACATTTGGGAGCGGGCGGGCGATGAAGTGTAAGTAGGTTTTCGGCTTCGGCGTCGTTGCCCCATGCGGTAGACTTCAACGTGTCCGTAGCGTAGTAAAGTTTGGTGTCGCCGTAAAGCCCGCCGTCCACACGAGCGGCGTCTACAAGCGAAGCTTTTGTGTCGTATACATTGTCTGCGAAAACTTGCTGCGAGATAATCATGTTATACAACGCCGCAAAGATTTCGTTAGGGTTAAGCTGTCCAGTAAAAGCAGCCATTTTTTATTTACCTCCTAAAAGTTTCTTTTTTGGTGATTCTTTGGAGTTCCTGGGTAAAAAGTTGACTATCCCCGTCGGCATAGTCTATGCAAGACTGAAAAGCTTTTGCGACTTTCTCGGCGGCTTCGACATCCGCGGGAGTAGGCGATATATTTGCCCCATATGGCAAGAATATGTCTTTCCCCGTCTCTTCCATCACAGCCTCTCGTAATTTTAAAGCCTTTTTTGCATAGTCTAAATTGTTTAGTTTATTATCCTCGTTAAACAATTCAGCTTGCAAAGCCTTTATGTCCGTTTTCTCTTTGGCTGTCTGCTGCTCTATTTGCCCGCCTTCGATTAACGCTTTTAACAAGTCTTTTTTTTCTTTTTCCAGTGCTTCAAATTTATCACGCGGAACGCTATTTGCTTTTATCTCTTTGATCGCTTCGATATATTCGGCAGCGCTCTTGCCGGTTTCGTCTTGCGTCGATACGCTCTTATCTTCTTCGTTTTGCATTGTTTGTTTCCTCCAGTTTCTGATATAGCAATTATATCACAAGAAGATAGAAATGTCAACAGATATAAGAAAATTGAGTAAAGAAAGTTTAAGGGTGTTATAAATTAGTTATGAATACATAACAATTGTAATGT
>OCIU01001659.1_pt1 | contig 14669 bp, 10 predicted proteins | sample 1538471 | NCBI WGS metagenome assembly OCIU01 (sample SAMN04571693, study PRJEB22368) | human gut metagenome | biome: human gut; material: stool | host: Homo sapiens | place: Luxembourg | collected 2012-06-01 | reverse complement strand
GGGCTTTAAAGATATCTCATCAATATATCCCACACCGCCACGATGTGGCACACCGAGCCGAGGAGCACGAAGAAATGGAAGACGGTGTGCATGAACCGCTTCTTGTTAAGGCTGTAGAACACGGCACCCGTGATGTAGCTCACACCCTCGGCTATGATCCACGCCACGGCGGTGGTGCTGACACAGTGGATGAGCGGTCCGAAGGCCACGAGCACACTGAGGCCCATGACCACGAAACACATGGTCTCTACACGACTGTGACCCTTCAGGCCACAGAAGCTCTTTATCGTGCCCGCGATGGCGGCGAGCCAGATGAAGATGAAGAGTGCCCAGCCCCAATAGCCATATTCGCGCATGGCGATGAGCGTGATGGGCGAGTAGGAGCCCGCGATGTGCCAGTAGATGGCGGCGTGGTCCCACTTGCGCAACCTCTCCTTCCATGGCGACCAGGCGCTGATGGCGTGATACACTGTCGAAGCCACATAAGAGCAGAGCATGCCGAAGAGGTAGAGGATGATGCCTGCTGTGGCCCATCCGTTGCGTGCCCATCCGCACCACACGAGGAACACCGTGCCTATGACGAGTCCCAAGATTATTCCTGCTCCGTGTGACCACGAGTTCCACACTTCTTCCTTATGGTTAAAAAAGATCTTCAATTTCTCAGAATGATGTTTTGCTGTTAATGATTGAGCTTTATTGAGCTGTGATGAGCTGCGATGAACCGCGAAGAACCGCGATGAGCTGTGACGAACTGCGATGAACCGTGATGAGCTGTGATGAACCGCGATGAACCGCGATGAGCTGTAAGCTCTTTTTAAGATCAGTTCACGACCGCAATCTTGCACACCGTGCCTTTGCCGCCGTCGCCTGTTGCCGTCTGCACCATGTAGACGCCGCTTGCCACGCGCCGTCCTTGTTTGTCGCAGCCGTCCCATGTGAAGGTGCCGCCGTTGCTCCGTCCCTCTGCCACGAGGGCGCCGTTGGCTGTCACGATCTTCACGTCGGCATTAAGCGTGAGGCCCACGACGGTGATGAGGCCATGGTAGTCGGGACTCACGGGGTTGGGGTAGGCATAGACGTTGTCTTTCGTCATCTTGTCGCTGGGCTGTGACGAGTCGGTCATGTAAGAGCAGAGGCCTGCCGAGGTGCCTATGAACAGCTCGCCCGTGGTGTTGTCAAGCGCCAACGACAGGATCTCGTTGCTTGGCAGCGGCGAGTTCTCCGTCGTGAAATGATGCAGCTGCGTTATGTTGTCGCTGTCGATGAGGTACAGGCCGTTGGTGTTTGTTGCGAACCACTTGCGGTTTGCGCCGTCAACGATGATCTGGTTTATGTCCAGGCCCGAGAGCAGATAGTCGGCGAGGTTTGTGCCGTCGTTGCGTGGCACCTTGACCTGTGTGAACGTGTCGCCGCCCGAAGCCAAGGTCGAGGCTGTGAGCATGGCCGGTCCCACGTCGGTGCCTATCCAGATGTTGTGGTCGGCATCTTCCACGGCGCAGCGCACATAGAAGAGCGGCGAGAGCGGTGTGAAGTCTTGGTTTATGAACGAGGTGTAGCGTTTCAGGGCCTTGGTGGCGGTGTCATAGCACAACAAGGCGGGCTGTATCCAGTTGTTGTTGGTGAACCACAGCAGGCCGTTGTGGTCGAAGAACATCTGGCCCAGTCCGTGAAGCGAACACTCGAAGTTGTAGGTGAACAGCGCCTGGTGGTGTGAGGTCCATGTGCCGTCGGGTGCTATCGAGAAGACCGATGTCGTGGCGCTCTGCGGGTTCGTGATCCAGGCTGTGCCGTCGCTTCCGAAGCAGATGCCACGCACGAGTGTGTTGTTGAGGTATGATTCTTCTTTCACGCCGACAGCCGGTCGCAACGCACTGTTGTTCATGTTCCAATGTTGCGAAAACTTTCCGTCGATAAACTCGTAAAGGCCGGTGTGGCCCGAGACCAGTGTGCGACTCGGGTTGAGGGGGTCTGTGGCTACGCAATAATGTGACCTGTAGACATGGCCGAGCGTTGAGGCGAAACTGTTGTCGAACGCCGACCATGTGGTGCCGTCATAGACCATCACGTCGCCCGGGTTGCCATAGCCTTGCACCGCCATGAGCTTGCCTTGCGACAGGGTCATATAGAAGAAATTGTTGGTGAGCGGTCCGTCGGGTGTTATGCCTCTCACGCCATAGACAGGCTCCGTGAGGTTGTTGTTCTCAAAGGTGACGCTTGCCAGCTTGCCCGTGTATGTGGCGTCGGCGTCGTTGTCGGCCACCCAGAAGGTGCGGGTAGAGCTGTTATAGCCGAAAACAAGGAACGTGTTGGGGATGGTTGTAACGGTCTCTGACGTGTCAAACAGGTAGGCGTGTCCTGTGCCGAAGAGCAGCACATGGTCAGCAAACTTCAGCATCTTGTTGCTCCAGGTGTCGTAGACCTTCCTGTAAGAGCCGTCGGCGCTTATGGCGTCGAGGTATCCGTTGTTTGTGCCGTAGAGCTTGTCGTTGAGGCAGAACAGGTTCTTGTAGGCGCGTCCCGACAGCTTCTTCCACTCGTTCTTGTCGCTGAGGTTGGCTGTGAGCGGTGCGCTGTAGAGCCCCTGGTTGGTGGCTGCAAACATCTTCTTCGACGTGGCTGCCACATCGTTGATGCTGAGCGCCAGGCTGTAGGTGTCTGCAATCTCGGCATTGGCGACGTTCACCTTGACCACGCCGAAGGCGGTACACATGAACACATACTTGCCCTGCACGGTGAGCAGGTTCACCGTCTTGCTCTCGGTGAGCGTCTTGTTGTAATAGTCGGGCAGGTTTATGACGGAGCCGTCGGCACAGATGAGATCTATGTTGCCGTTGTCATAGAGCACCATCAGCCGTTTCGCCGCCGGGCACCATCTTATGTGCGCAATGCCACAGTCGCTCAGTCCGGTTGTCTTGTCATAGGTCTGCACCTCGCCGTCAGTGGGGTTGTACGAAAACAGACCTCCCGACGCGAGCACATAGACCTTGCTGTCTGTCGACTCAATTTGTGTTATGGTCGAATAAGACAGCATGTTCTTCCACGACCCTATGGTAGCGGCGCATGCCTTCTGCGTGGTCAACGCCACGGCAGCCAAGACCAAAAACAGTGACAAAATTGCCTTTCGCATGTTCCTTCGTCTTCTTTTGTTGTTATTGTCTATTGAACTTCCGCTTGCGAAAATTCAATGCTTGTTACTCTTTACAGCTTTTTTGCTGTTCTTTTTTGTTTTTTACAGCTCTTTTACTGTTCTTTACAGCCGCAGAGTTGAGAATGATTGAAAAGTAAAAACTGTTCTTTACAGCTCTTTTTGCTGTTCTTTACAGCTCTTTACTGCCCCGTTTGCTTGAGGAAGCAGCAGAGCTTTTCCACGGCCCGCGCACGGTGGGAAATGGTGTTCTTGATGTCTGTTCCCAGCTGTGCAAACGACTGGTCGTAGCCGTCGGGCACAAACAAGGGGTCATAGCCAAAGCCTGCGGTGCCGCGCTTCTCGGTGGCAATGGTGCCGTCGACACGCCCCTCGAAGAGGTGCTCCTTGGGTGTGGTGCAGGGGGCCTTGGCAGCTTCTGCGCCGTTGGCCGCTTCTTCATCTTTGGCGGCTTCTGCCTCGTTGCCATCCTCTGCCAGCAGCAGGGCTATGACGGTGCGGAAGTGTGCTGTGCGCGAGGTCTTGCCGTTGAGCTCGCGCAGAAGCTTCTCCATGTTTGCTTCCGAGTTGTGGTCAGTGTCTTCGGCGTAGCGTGCGCTGTGAACGCCGGGTGCTCCGTCGAGGGCATCGACCTCCAGGCCCGTGTCGTCGGCAAAGACGCTCATGTGGTAATGGTTCCACACATATTGTGCCTTCTGCAGGGCGTTGCCCTCCAGCGTGTCGGCGGTCTCGGGGATGTCGGCATGGCAGCCTATGTCGGCAAGCGACACCACCTCTATGCTGCTGCCGAGGATCTGGCGTATCTCCTCCAGCTTGTGGAGGTTGTTGGTTGCAAATACAATCTTTTTCATCTTCTCTTCTTTTGCTTTGTGCTTGGGCTTTTTGCTTTTGGAGCTCAGCCCATGGCTTAGGTTTTCAGAACTTTCACAAACGTTTAATATTTACATTTCGCTTCGCGCTCGTGTTTTTTTCTTAAACATTAATTATCATTAATTGAATATTAATTTTTTCCGCGCGAAGCGCGTATTGATGATAATTAATGGGTCATTAATGATAATTAATGTTTAAAAAAAGCGCGAAGCGCAAAAAAAGCTTATTCGCATGGTTAGCGGCCATTTAAGCTTGTAACTATCTGATATGTTTTTTTATTTATATGCGATTTATTTACATGCGAATTATTTACATGCGAAAGTTCAATTAAATCTTAAGAAGTTTTCGCTCCTTAGCTCTCGCTCTTGGCTTCTTCTTTCTTTTGGCTTTCCATCTTTGCCCTGTAAGCCTCCAGCTTCTCCTGCATCTTCAGGTGTCGTTGCAGGTCCTCGGTGTGCTTGTCGGTGACCTTCACCTTTATGCGGTCGAAGCCCTCGCCGTAGACGCCGATGACAGCGCTCTGGCTCACGAAGGCGTTGGGGTCGATGATCTTTATCATACGGAAGATGCCGGCACTCTCGTTCTTGCGTGCCAGGATGCAGAGCACCTTGACCTCGTTGCCTGTGTACCAGCCGTGGCCGTCGAGAATGGTCACGCCGTGGTCGAGCTTTGTGCCTATGGCATAGGCAATCTCGTCATATTTGCGCGAGAAGATGAGAAACTGCACCGACTCGCGTCGGGCGTTCATCACATAGTCGAGCACAAAGTTCTCGATCATCATGGCGCAGAGACCTGTCACCATGATGCGCAGACCCATCTCGTAGCCATATTTTTCGCCGAACACGGGGAACGACGAGCCGATGATGAGGATGTCGACAAAGATGAGCACGGTGCCGAGCGACAGGTTGTGATATTTGTTCACGATGGCAGCCACGATGTCGGTGCCTCCCGTTGAACCGTTGTGCAGGAACACGATGGCGAGCGAGGTGCCTGTGAGGCAGCAGCCTATGACGAGCGACATGAACGTGTTGTTCTCGCCGAGCACGCGAATGAGCTGGCCGTCGCTTGAGGTCATGATGTTTTGCGCGACATAGAGACAGAAGGACAGCATGAAGATGGCGTAGACGGTCTTGATCATGAATTTCAGACCCAATATCTTCAACGCCGCTATGAGGAGCACAAAGTTGATGACAAAGTAGGTTAGCGAGATAGGCAGCCCCGTAGCATAGAACACGATGGCGGCGATACCGGTCACGCCTCCCGTCACGATCTGGTAGGGCAGCATGAACACTGTCCATCCGAAGGTGTAAAGCAGGAGTCCGAGGGTTATGAAAAAGTAATCGTTAACCTCGTTCCACACAGCTTTGCTTTTTAACAGTTGCATAGTTTTCGTTTTATGTGGTTTGGCGTGTCCGTTCGCAGGCACGCCAAACCGTGATTTCTACTTAACCACCACGTTCACGATCTTCTTCGGCACGACGATCACCTTGATGACCTGCTTGCCGTCGAGATATTTCTGGCTCTGCTCGTCGGCGAGCACGGCAGCCTGTATGTCGTCGTTCTTGGCGTCGGCGGGGAACTTCTTCTGGAAGCGTGCCTTGCCGTTGAACGACACGGTGAGCTGCATCTCGCTCTCTACGAGGAAGGCGGGGTTAAACTCGGGCCACTGTGCGTCGCAGACCGTGGTGTCGTGGCCCATGGCGTGCCACAGCTCCTCGGCAACGTGGGGAGCGAAGGGCGCAATGAGCACAGCGAGCGGCTCAAGCACAGCCTTTGAGTGGCACTTCTGCTGTTGCAGTTCGCTCACGGCAATCATGAATGCCGAGATCGAGGTGTTGTAAGAGAACTTTTCGATGTCGTCGGTCACCTTCTTGATGAGCTTGTGCAGGCTCTTCATGCTGTCCTTTGACGGCTCGTCGCTGTTGACGAGCATGTTGTCGGAGCGGTTGTCGTAATAGAGACCCCAGAACTTCTTCAGGAAGCGGTGGCAGCCGTCGATGCCGTTGGTGTCCCACGGTTTGCTCTGCTCCACGGGACCGAGGAACATCTCATACAGGCGCAGGGTGTCGGCGCCGTAACGCTCCACGATCATGTCGGGGTTCACGACGTTGAACATCGACTTCGACATCTTTTCCACAGCAGCGTCGCAGATATACTTGCCGTCCTCCAGTATAAACTCGGCGTTCTCATACTCGGGACGCCATTTCTTGAACGCCTCGATGTCGAGCACGTCGGCCGACACGATGTTCACGTCGACGTGGATGGGGGTGGTTTCATACTGGTCCTTGAGACCGAGGCTCACGAACACGGGTGCCTTCGAGTGGTCGTCGTTGTTTATGCGGAACACGAAGTTGCTTCGTCCCTGGATCATGCCCTGGTTGACGAGTTTCTGGAACGGCTCCTCCTTGCAGCTCACGCCGAGGTCGAAGAGCACCTTGTTCCAGAAGCGCGAATAGATAAGGTGTCCTGTGGCGTGCTCGCAGCCACCGACATAGAGGTCTACGTTCTGCCAGTATTCGTCGGCGGCTTTCGACACCAGCGCCGTGTCGTCGTTGGGGTCCATGTAGCGCAGATAGTAGGCTGATGAGCCGGCGAAGCCCGGCATGGTGTTCAGCTCCAGCGGGAACACGGTCTTGTTGTCGACCAGTGCCTTGTCAACGACCTGGCGCTTCTCCACGTCCCATGCCCACATCTTGGCGCGTCCCAATGGCGGTTCGCCGGTCTCGGTGGGCTTGTAGGTCTCGATCTCGGGCAGCTCCAGCGGCAGACACTCCTCGGGGAGCATCTGTGGCATGCCGTCCTTATAATAGACGGGGAACGGCTCGCCCCAGTAGCGTTGGCGCGAGAAGATGGCGTCGCGCAGACGGTAGTTGACCTTCACGCGGCCGAGGCCCTTCTCCGTAACAAACTTCTTCGTTGCAGCGATGGCTTCTTTCACGGTCAGACCGTTGAGAGAGAAGCCGTCGAGCGTCTGCTTGCCCTCAGCGGGCGAGTTCATGACGATGCCGTCCTTGGCGTCGAAGCTCTCCTCGCTCACGTCGGCACCCTCGATGAGAGGTATGACGGGTAGGTTGAAATGGCGCGCGAAGGCATAGTCGCGCGAGTCGTGGGCAGGCACAGCCATGATGGCTCCTGTGCCGTAGCCGGCGAGAACATACTCAGAGATCCACACCGGTATGCTGTCGCCCGTGAAGGGGTTCACGGCGTAAGAGCCTGAGAACACGCCTGTGACCGAGTGGTTTGCCATGCGGTCGAGCTCTGTGCGCTTCTTCACATAAGCCAGATACTCGTCAACAGCTGCCTTCTGCTCGGGTGTGGTGAGCTGCTCCACGAGCTCGCTCTCGGGTGCGAGAACCATGAAGGTCACGCCGAAGATGGTGTCGGCACGGGTGGTGAAGATGGTGAACTTGATGTCGCTGTCTTTCACCGCAAACTGCATCTCTGTTCCTTCAGAGCGTCCGATCCAGTTTTTCTGTGTCTCCTTTATAGAGTCGCTCCAGTCGATGGTTTCAAGACCGTCGAGCAGGCGCTGCGAGTAGGCACTTGTGCGCAGGCACCACTGGCGCATCTTCTTCTGCACCACGGGGTAGCCGCCACGCTCGCTCACGCCGTTCACCACCTCGTCGTTGGCCAGCACGGTGCCCAGACCGGCGCACCAGTTGACCATTGTCTCGCCAAGGTAGGCAATGCGATAGTTCATGAGCGTCTGCTCCTTCTCTACCTCGCTCATGTCGCGCCACTGGTCAGCCGTAAACTCGAGCGGTTCGCTCTGGGCCACGTCCAGACCCTCGGTGCCCTTTTGCTCGAAGTGCTTGATGAGCTTCTCTATTGGCTGTGCCTTCTGGCAAGAGTTGCAGAAGAACGACTTGAACATCTTCTCAAAGGCCCACTGTGTCCAGTGATAATATTTAGGGTCGCAGGTGCGCACCTCGCGGCTCCAGTCGAACGAGAATCCGATCTTGTCGAGCTGCTCGCGGTAACGGTTGTTACCTCAGGGTGCTGTCCTGTCTGTATGGCATACTGCTCAGCGGGCAGACCGTAGGCATCGTAGCCCATGGGGTTTAGAACGTTGAATCCGTTCAGGCGCTTGAAACGCGCGTATATGTCGCTGGCGATGTAGCCGAGCGGGTGTCCCACATGAAGTCCGGCTCCCGAAGGGTAGGGGAACATGTTGAGCACATAAAATTTCTGCTTGTTGGGGTCCTCGGTCACCTTGTAGGTGTTATCCTTTACCCACTGTTGGTGCCATTTCTTCTCGATTTCTCTGAAATTGTATTCCATAGTTGTATGTCGTTGTTTTTTTTGCTTTTTATGTTTATGCAAAGGTAGTGATTTTTTGCATAGGTAGAAAATAGAAGGTGTGAAAAAAGCTCCAGTTACATGTTGCTCATGTCGCTTCCGTCGGCCTCGTTGCTGTCAGAGCTTCCGTCGCTTTGTCCATCGTCTGCAGAGCCGTCCTGCTGGTCGTAGCTGCTGCCACCGTCGTCAACGCTGCTTCCGTTGTAAGAGCTTCCGTCGTCTGTGCTTCCGTCATCAGTGCTTCCGTTGTCAGAGCTGCTGTCGTTGTCGCCCGGGTTGTTGAGAGGAGAATGGAATATGTCGGAGGCATCGCCGCCATTCTCCAATGCGCGTTGAATGTCATCGGCATCGAAGGTGAAGACATGTCCGAGTATTCCGAACGACACGCGGTGCGTCTTGCCCTTAAACGTTATGCTGCCCACGGAGCACACGCCGTAGTTGTCGACCTCGATGAGGTTGTCCACAACCACGCCCACGATTTTTTGCGATATGATGTTGCCAATGATGCCCCATGCGTCGCCTTGGTTGTCGGTCGACTCCTTGATGAAGCGGTTCATCTCCTTCGTTATGGCCTCGCGGTGGTCTTGCTCGGTTGGACAGGTTGCCATCAGGCCAATGGCCATTGCGGCAAGAACGAGGATGAGTCCAATGCACCCGTTCCGCAACGTGTGGCTCTTGTGCTCCTCACGTTCCTCATAGCCGTTGCCATGGTCCACGTTTTCGTCATCCTGTGCGTCGGCGTAGAGCTGGTTGGTGTTATAGCGGCCTTGTGCTGCTTGCTGAGCGTAAGAGCTGCCTGAGCCTGCCTGTTGAGAATAGGCTCCTCCTTGCGCAGCCGAAGCTCCTTGCGTAGCTGAGGTTCCTTGCTCTGCTGCATAAGGTGCCGTGGCCGCTCCCGTTGCTCCCGCTGAGGGAGCCGGCGGCGGTGTGGTTTGTGCGTTGTCAGCAGCGTCTGCATGGAACAACGATACCAGCTCGGCCACCTTCCATGCCGGTGTCCAGTCGGCCATGCCCTCTCTCCAAACCAGCGTTGCCGACGTTATGTTGCGGCTGCGCAGCTCATCGAGGGTGTATGGGCCTTGCTGCTGGTTGTTTATAAGAATGAAGTAAGTCATCTTTTCTTCTTTTCTTTTTGTCCTATTGTCCTTTTGTTCTGTTGCCTTCTTGACCAATGGGTTTTATATAAAAGCCCTGCATGTCCATCGGTCTTAAGCCTGCATGTCATGCAACTTCTTGTAGTAGCCGTCGATCTTAAGCAGCTCCTCGTGTGTGCCACGTTCCACGATCTGTCCTTCGTGGAGCACGCATATCTCGTCAGCGTTTTTTATCGTTGACAGACGGTGGGCAATGGCCACGGTGGTGCGCGTCTTCATGAGCCGTTCGAGCGCATCCTGCACCAGACGTTCGCTCTCGGTGTCGAGTGCCGATGTGGCCTCGTCGAGGATGAGGATGGGCGGGTTCTTGAGGATGGCACGCGCAATGCTCACACGCTGGCGCTGTCCGCCCGATAGACGTCCGCCGCGGTCACCGATGTTGGTGTCGTAGCCGTGCTCGCTCTGCATAATAAACTCGTGGGCGTTGGCAATGCGTGCCGCCTGCTCCACCTGCTCCTGTGTGGCGTGGTCCACGCCAAAGGTTATGTTTCCGATGAACGAGTCGTTGAACAGGATGGCCTCCTGGTTCACGTTGCCTATGAGCTGCCGGAGGTCGTGTATGCCGAGGTCTTTGACGTTTATGCCGTCGATGAGCACCTCGCCCTGCTGCACGTCATAATAGCGCGGAATGAGGTCGACGAGTGTCGACTTGCCGCTGCCGCTCTGTCCCACCAGCGCAATGGTCTTGCCCTTTGGAATGACGAGGTTGATGTCGCGCAGCACCCACTGCTCGCCGTAGCGGAACGACACATGGCGAAACTCGATCTGGTGCTCGAACGCGCTGATGTGCTTGGCGTTGGTAGGCTCCTTTATGGTGTTCTCTGCCTTGAGGATCTTGTCGACGCGCTCCATCGATGCGAGGCCCTTGGGTATGTTGTAGCTTGCCTTGGAGAAGTCTTTGAGAGGGTTGATGATCGAGTAGAGCATCACGAGATAATAGATGAACGTCGGTCCCGACAGAATCTGCTGGTCGAGCACCAGGATGCCGCCCACCCACAGCACGATGATGATGAGCACCGTGCCTAAGAACTCGCTCATGGGGTGCGCCATCTGCTGGCGTATGTTCACGCGCTGCACCGACGAGCGGTAGTGGTTGTTGATGTCGCTGAAGCGGCTGTTCATCTTCTCTTCGGCGCAGAAAGCCTTTATTATGCGCAGTCCGCCGAGCGTCTCCTCCACCTGCGACATGGTGTCGCTCCACAGGCTCTGTGCCTCTATCGACTTGCGCTTGAGTTTTCTTCCCACGAAGCCCATGAACCATCCGAAGACGGGCACGAAGACGAGGGTGAAGAGCGTCAGCTGCCACGAGATGAAGAGCAGGGCGGTGAAATAGGAGATGATGAGAATGGGGTTCTTGAAGAGCATGTCGAGCGACGACATGATGCTGCTTTCTATCTCGCCCACGTCGCCCGTCATGCGTGCAATGATGTCGCCTTTGCGCTCCTCGGAGAAGAACCCGAGGGGCAGCGACGTGATCTTTGCGTAGAGCTGGTTGCGGATGTCGCGCACCACGCCCGTGCGGATGGGTATGATGGTTGCCGACGAGAGAAAATAGGCACCCGTCTTGAGGAAGGTAGTAAAGGCGAGGAACAGGCCAATGAGCAGCAGCGTTGTCGTTGCTCCCACGTTGCCAATGAGCTGCGTCACATAATAGTCGGCGTTGTTGGCCATCACCTCCTTTATGTTGTCGAGCGTCCACGGCATGAGGTGTGTCGCCGTTCCCGTTCCCTCTGTGCGGAACAGGATCTGCAAGATGGGTATGAGGGCGGCGAAGGAGAAGATGTTGAGCACGGCCGACAGGATGTTGAACAGCACCGTCAGCACGAGATACTTCTTGTAGGGCGGTATGAAGCGCCTCAGGATAAGGAGGAATTCTTTCATATAGCGTTGCCTATGAGTGTTGCACTTGTGGCGTCGACAATCTTTACCATGACGCGGTCGCCGATGTGGTGGCCTTGCTTGTCGAACACCACGGCCTTGTTCTGTTCTGTGCGTCCCATGAGCTGCTCGCGTGAGCGCTTGCTGAAGCCCTCGACGAGCACCTCGAAGGTCTTGCCGATGTCCTTGCGGTTTTGCTGGGCAGAGATCTCTGTCTGCAAGCGTATTAGCTCGTTAAGGCGCTCGATCTTGACCTCTTCAGGCACGTTGTCGGGCAGGTGCTTAGCGGCGAAGGTGCCAGGTCGCTCCGAATATTTGAACATGAAAGCCGAGTCGAACATACACTCCTTGACGAGCGACAGCGTGAGGGCGTGGTCCTCGGGTGTCTCGTCGTGGTAGCCCACAAACAGGTCGGTGGACAGTCCGCAGCCGGGTATGATGCGGCGTATGGCCTCCACGCGCTCCAGATACTGCTCGCGTGTGTACTTGCGGTTCATGAGCTTCAGGATCTTGCTCGATCCGCTCTGTGCGGGGAAGTGGATGTGCTTGCAGAGGTTTGGCTCGTCGGCGACGGCGTGCAAGATGTCGTCGGTCATGTCCTCGGGGTTTGATGTGGTGAAGCGCACACGCATGTCGGGCACGCTCTGTGCCACCTTGCGCAGCAGTTCGGCAAACGACACGCCGCCCTCCATGCGCTTGCCGGCAGGTGTGAGGCCATAGCTGTTGACGTTTTGTCCGAGCAGCGTGACCTCTTTGAAGCCACGGTCGTGCAGGTCGCGCACCTCGCGCAGTATGCTCTCCACGTCGCGTGAGCGCTCGCGTCCACGGGTGTAGGGCACGATGCAGTAATGGCAGAAATTGTTGCAGCCACGCATAATGCTTACGAAGCCGCTCACCTTGCCGTGTCCGATGCGTTGCGGCACGATGTCGCGGTAGGTCTCGGTGGTAGACAGCTCAATGTTCATGGCGTTGTTGCCGTTCTCACACTGTGCCACCATGTCGGGGAGGTTGAGGTAAGAGTCGGGACCGCACACCAGGTTGGCATGATGGTTGTCGATGAGGTCCTGGCGCACGCGCTCTGCCATGCAGCCCAAGACGCCCAAGATGATGTCGCGGCCCTTCTTCTGCTCTGCGTGCAGAGCCTCCAGTCGGCTGTATATCTTGTTCTCCGCGTTTTCGCGAATGGAGCATGTGTTGAGGAAGATGGCGTCGGCCTGTGCCTCGTCTTCGCACAGCTCGTAACCGGCCATCTGCATGATAGAGGCCACCACCTCCGAGTCGGCCACGTTCATCTGGCAGCCGTATGTCTCAATGAAAAGTTTCTTCATAAAAATTTGCGTGTTGTGTATATAATGTGCAAAGTTACAGCAAATCTTTGGCATAAAAGCATCTACGGCTTCGTTTTTTTGGCAATATGCATCGCATCTTTTTAAAATAATGCGTAACTTTGCACATTATTATAACAAAACGTAAAGAAAACAACAAAAAACGACAATACGCAATTATGAACATCGAACAAGAAATAAGCCTCGCGGCACAGAAAGCCGTGAAGGAGCTTTACGGACAGGATGTGCCTGAGAAGATGGTGCAACTGCAGAAGACCAAGCGCGAGTTTGAGGGTAGCCTCACGCTCGTAGTGTTCCCATTCCTCAAGATGTCGCACAAGAAGCCTGAGGACACTGCCCAGGAGATCGGACAGTGGCTCGGGCAAAACTGTAAGGCGGTGGAGAAATTCAACGTCGTGAAGGGCTTCCTCAACATCACCGTGGCCAAGGCAGCATGGCTCTCGCTGCTCAACAGCATAAACGCTGACCCCACCTTCGGCGAGAAGCATGCAGACGACAAGTCGCCGCTCGTCATGATTGAGTATTCGTCTCCCAACACCAACAAGCCTCTCCACCTCGGACATGTGCGCAACAACCTGCTCGGCTGGTCGCTCGCACAGATCATGGAGGCCAACGGCAACCGCGTGGTGAAGACCAACATCGTGAACGACAGAGGCATACACATCTGCAAGTCGATGCTCGCATGGCTCAAGTGGGGCAACGGCGAGACACCCGAGACAAGCGGCAAGAAGGGCGACCACCTCATTGGCGACTACTATGTGGCGTTCGACAAACACTACCGCGAGGAGGTGAAGGAGCTGAAGGCCAAGTATGTGGCTGAAGGCATGGCTGAAGAGGCTGCCGAGGAGAAGGCCAAGGCTGAGAGTCCGCTCATCAAGGAGGCTCACGAGATGCTCGTGAAATGGGAACAGAACGATCCCGAGGTGCGTGCTCTCTGGAAGAAGATGAACGACTGGGTCTATGCCGGCTTCGACGAGACCTACAAGGCGCTGGGCGTGGGCTTCGACAAGATCTATTATGAGTCGAACACCTACCTCGTGGGCAAGAAGAAGGTGGAGGAAGGTCTGGAGAAGGGCCTGTTCTTCCGCAAGGACGACAACTCGGTGTGGGCTGACCTCACAAACGAGGGCCTGGACCAGAAGCTGCTGCTCCGCGCCGACGGCACCAGCGTCTACATGACGCAGGACATCGGCACCGCCGAGATGCGCTTCGCCGACTTCCCCATTGACAAGATGATATATGTGGTGGGCAACGAGCAAAACTATCATTTCCAGGTGCTCTCGCTGTTGCTCGACCGTCTGGGCTTCAAGTGGGGCAAGGAGCTTGTCCACTTCTCTTACGGCATGGTGGAGCTGCCTAACGGTAAGATGAAGAGCCGCGAGGGAACGGTGGTCGATGCCGACGACCTGATCGCTGCCATGATCGGCGACGCCAAGAAGACCAGCGAGGAGCTGGGCAAGTTTAAGGACATGAGCGAGGAGGAGCGCAACGAGATTGCCCGCGTGGTGGGTCTCGGTGCCCTGAAATATTTCATCCTCAAGGTTGACGCTCGCAAGAACATGCTGTTCAACCCCGAGGAGAGTATCGACTTCAACGGCAACACGGGTCCTTTCATACAGTACACCTACGCCCGCATACGCTCTATCCTCCGCAAGGCAGAGGCTGAGGGCATCGTCATCCCCGCTTCTCTTGGCGACGACATGCCGCTGAGCGACAAGGAGCAGGAGCTGATACAGAAGATCAGCGAGTTTGGTGCTGCTGTGGAGCAGGCAGGCAAGGACTACTCGCCCAGCGGCATCGCCAACTACTGCTATGAGCTGACCAAGGAGTTTAACCAGTTCTATCACGACTATTCTATCCTTGGTGCCGACAGCGCCGACGAGAAGGCTGTGCGCCTGGTGCTCGCCCGGAACGTGGCGAAGACCATTAAGAACGGCATGGCGCTGCTGGGCATTGAGGTGCCGGAGAGAATGTAAT
>OCIU01001658.1_pt1 | contig 14685 bp, 14 predicted proteins | sample 1538471 | NCBI WGS metagenome assembly OCIU01 (sample SAMN04571693, study PRJEB22368) | human gut metagenome | biome: human gut; material: stool | host: Homo sapiens | place: Luxembourg | collected 2012-06-01 | reverse complement strand
CGAGAGGACCGGGATGGACGCACCTCTGGTGCACCAGTTGTCACGCCAGTGGCATAGCTGGGCAGCTAAGTGCGGATTGGATAAAAGCTGAAAGCATCTAAGCATGAAACCAACCTCAAGATAAGATATCCCACAGAGTAATCTGGTAAGACCCCCGGTAGACTACCGGGTTGATAGGCTGCGAGTGTAAGCGTGGTGACACGTTCAGCTGGGCAGTACTAATAGGTCGAGGGCTTGACCAAAGATATTCTCACTTGTACTTCTTCTCAGCTCATTACCTTCGCTCATTGTTCAGTTTTCAGGGTGTAACCTGAAAAAGTTGGTGTCTATGACGATGAGGGTCCACCCGTTCCCATCCCGAACACGGTAGTTAAGCTCATCGGTGTCGACAATACTTGGCGGGAAGCCGCCTGGGAAGATAGATCGATGCCAACATTATTTAACCGATCATCGTTTGGTGGTCGGTTATATGCCTTAATAGCTCAGTCGGTAGAGCACGCGGCTGTTAACCGCGGTGTCGTAGGTTCGAGTCCTACTTGAGGCGCCAAAAATCCCGTTCACTTTTGTGGGCGGGATTTTTACTTATATTTTTACTTTTTCACTCCTACTTTAAATAAAGTTTTATACGGGATTTTTGGGAAGTAATAAGTAAAAATAGGTAATAAGTTAGGTGTGCCTACGGCACGAATTATAATGCAAGTTTTACACCTTGTTCTTTTTTAGTACCGAATCAAAACTGTTTGTAATGGATTTTTAAAGTGTAAAAGGTAATATGTTAAGTCGTGTGCGGTATTCCCGGCGACCGAAAATGCAATTTTTCAACTTGTCTGTTTTTCATTATGTTGTAGCTTTGATTTTATGTGATTTCCTACAGTTCCATGAGAATGCAAAAGCAAATAGCGGATATATTTTTGTTCTGTTTATGTTATAAGATGACCCACGGTATTTTTACGGATTTTTATTTTTTTCAAATATCTGACTTTGATTTCTTTATATGATATATTTTGTCAGAGATGTACCATTGCGTTTTATTCATCTAAATCCCATTAAAGGTATTTTGTTTATGTTACTATAACAAAAGGAGGTGTTTTTATGAGTGAAAACAAAATTGTGCTGACACCTGCGGACGAAAAGGCTATTTCGGCGCGGGACGCGGTTTTTCTGCTGAACAAGGGTGCTGCTTTATATGCGAAGGGGGATGATTACAAAACAGCAACCGAATATTATCGCCTTGCCGCGGCCATGGGTGACGATCAGGCCATTGCCAATCTCGGATATGTTTATTTATACGGCCGTGCAACCGAGCCGAATTTGTCGATTGCAATGGGATATTTCAAAATTGCGGCTGCTATGGATAATGTCGACGGCGCCTATAAGCTGGGCGATATATACGGCAGCGATAAATGGGGTGTGATAGACACCGAGCTGTCCCTTTATTATTACCGTATGGCGGCCGCTTTGCTTATTGACGGACAGTGCGACCCGGACAATGTTATCGAGTGCGACAGTCTTAAGGGATACCCAAGCCTTTGCTTTGCTCTCGGACGGGAAATGTCGTTGAAGGGCAATATGGCAACCAATCTTTCGGTGTCATATCAGTTTTTAAAACTTGCCGAAATCGGATATAAAACCGCTCTTGCGGCCGGTATGGATTATTACGGCGGCTGCCTTGCGGCTGTCGAAGAGCTTTTAAATGACGTGCAATATGATATGGTAAGAGATAAGTTTGATGACGCCGTTGCCGCAGATGACGAGGAAGCCGATTTTTCTGCCAAGCAAAAGCGCTCGGGCAAAATTATGCCGTCATAAATTGTTTAGTCGTGCGAAATGCTGTCGCCGCAGGAACATCCTGTCTGCAAAAATCTCTTTCGTTCTTAAATCCTCCGATGTTTTCGGGGGATTTTTCGGTTTAAAGGGCAAGGTTGTAAGGACGCAAAAGGTGTGGTATAATGAAAGCGGTATATAGCAAAAAATCGACGTATTAAGTGCTTTGGGGTGACGGTATGAAAGAAAAATCGAGATATAATGTCGCGCGGAAAGCCTTGATCTTTTGGACGCTGTTTATAGGAACGGGCGCGGTGGGCGGCTCGGTCATGATGCTTGCCGACCCAAGCGGAAAGCTTATGGGAATGGACGCCATGCTGCCCTTTTTTAAGGTGTTGCCCTTTGCCGATGTGCTTTTCAACGACTTCGTTTTTTCGGGGATTGCCCTGCTTATTGTCAACGGACTGACCAATCTCACGGCGGCGGTGCTGCTGTTTAAAAAGAAAAAGCTCGGCGTAATTCTCGGCGGGATTTTCGGCGTCACGCTTATGCTTTGGATTTGTATTCAGTTTTATATGTTTCCTCTTAATTTTATGTCGACGATATATTTCGTTTTCGGCTTTTTACAGGCGGCGACAGGATATGCGGCGCTTGTGTTTTTAAAGCAGGAGACATTTTGTGTAAATGAAGAGAATTATAAAAATGTCGGAACGGGAGAGGACACGCTTGTTGTTTATTTCTCCCGAATGGGATATGTGAAAAAGCTGGCGTATGAAACGGCCGACAGGCTTTGCGCCGACATATATGAAGTAAAAGCCGCCGAAAAAACCGACGGTACGGCCGGCTTTTGGTGGTGCGGACGTTACGGAATGCACAGGTGGGATATGCCCATAAATCCGCCGAAAATAGATTTTGAAAAATACAAAAAAGCGGTTATATGCACGCCTATATGGGTTTTCTCGCTTTGCGCGCCCATGCGGAGCTTTTGCAAAGCCACCGCGGGAAAAATAAAATCCGCCGACTACATAATCGTTCATCATACCGGCGGAAAATACCTTTCGGCCGCAAAAGAAATGGATGAAATTTTGGCAATCAAACACGACGGGTTTAAGAGCGTGCGCTGCAGAAAGGGCAAATTTAAAGAGCTTTAAATCGCGTTTGCAGGGGCAAAATCGGCCTTAAGGCCAAAAAGCTCCGTTTAATCGGAATGTTAAAATGCGTTGCTTGCGGCAACGGCAAATTTCCCGTAAAATCTAAGCATCAATAATGCGGAGGTTGCCCACAATGCTTAATCAAAACATCAAATCATTCAGAAAATCAAAAGGACTGTCACAGCAGGAGCTGGCGGTTAAACTCAATGTCGTGAGACAGACCGTTTCCAAGTGGGAACAGGGGCTGTCGGTGCCCGACGCCGATATGCTGATTTCGTTGTCAAAGGCGCTGGATGTGCCTGTCGCCGTGCTGCTCGGAGATACGGTCGAACAAATGCCCGCCGACCCTTTAAGCGCAATTTCGGAAAGGCTTGAAATCATCAATCTGCAGCTTGCAAAGGCCAAGATTTCAAGGCTCAGGCTGCTCTATCGGTTGCTTATTTGCTTTGCCGCGGTTATAATTTTGCTTTTTTTGCTGCTGGCTTTGCTCCAAAGTCCCTATCTAAAATGGGACTTCAACGATCCGGAAATGTTGGTGGCAGGGACTTTTTTCCACGCATTTGAATATCTGTATGTCAGAATTTCGCCGATTTTCTTTGTCGGCTCGGTTGTCGGCTGCACTATCCTGAAAAGAAAAATTCGCAATGTCGAAAATTCGTTGTAAATTGCGGCCGACAGCTCATTTGTGAGCGTGACAATGCGTGACAAACCGATTTAAATCAAAAGCCATGGGCTTTCAAGGAGGAATTTTTATGAAAACGGCAATCTACGGCGCGGGTTCTCTCGGTACGGTGCTCGGAGCATACCTCTCAAAGGCGGGTTATCCCGTCGATCTTATCACCCGAAACAGGGAACACGTTGAGGCCATGAACAAAAACGGCGCTCACATTATCGGTACGGTTGACATGACCGTTCCGGTTCACGCCCTCACCCCCGATGAGCTGACCGAAAAATACGAGCTTATTTTTCTTATGACAAAACAGCTCGACAACAAAGCCGTGCTCGAAAAGCTTCAGAGCAACATGACCGACGACTGTATCGTGTGCACGCTGCAAAACGGCCTTCCCGAGCTTTCGGTGTCCGAGGTTGTGGGAGAGGACCGAACCATGGGCTGTACCGTGGCGTGGGGAGCGACGCTTCACGGGAAGGGCGTTTCCGAGCTGACAAGCGAGCCCGACAGCATGACCTTCGGACTGGGCCGAATGAACGGGGAGAAGGACGACAAGCTTTTTGAGGTCAAAAAAATCCTCGAGCTTATGTGCCCGGTGGAAATCGAGGATAATTTTATGGGCGTGCGGTGGTCAAAGCTGCTTATAAATTCGGCCTTCAGCGGAATGTCCGCCGTCATAGGCGGGACCTTCGGCGACGCGGCAGAAAAAAAGGAATCGAGAGCCTGCTGCCAATATATCATTAAGGAGGTCGTGGATGTAACGGCCGCCGCAGGTATAAAAATCGAGCCCGTTCAGGGCAAGGACATCGTAAAGCTGCTCTATTTCAAGGGCAACGGATTAAAGAAAAAGATTTCAAACATACTGATACCCATTTGCATAAAAAAGCACCGCCTGCTTAAGGCCAGCATGCTTCAGGACCTTGAAAAGGGCAGAAAATGCGAGGTGGACGCAATAAACGGCGTCGTCAGCAAATACGGACGAAAATTCGGAGTCAAAACACCCTATAACGACAAGGTTTGCGAAATTATTCACGGAATCGAGGACGGAAAGTATACAAGCCGTTACGAAAACGTCAAACTGTTTGAAGGACTTGACAAATAAAAAAGCGCGTCTCTTTGCCGAAAGGACAGAGACGCGTTTTTCTTTTTTAAGCAGATGCTCCTCAAGCTTTCGGTATGGGGCAGAGCACCGAGGCGCAGAATTTGCCGCCGTCGGTTTCAAATCGGCACAATCCGCCGTATTTTTCGGCAATGCTTTTGACCGATTCGGTGCCGAGCCCCGTTCCGCCGTGCTTTGTGGAACAGAGCCTGCCGTCCTTTGTAAAGGAGAGCTTGCCGGAAAAGGTGTTGTCAACGGTAACGCATAGCGCGCCGCCGTCGATTTTTCCGCGGATTATGATGCTCCTTTCGCCGTCTTTAACGGCGGTGCAGGCCGCCACGGCGTTTTCGATAAGATTACCGAAGATTACCGAAAGATCGGTGACGTCGATTCCCGCTTGCTCGGGTATTTCGACCCGCACGTTATAGCTTATGCCCGACTCCTTCGCCTGCTGAGCAAAATAAATCAAAAGGGCGTTGACCGCCGAATTGCCGCAGAATTTCATCGAGTCGTCGGGAAGATTTTTTCGGTATTGCTTAAGATAATCCGAAAGGGCGGAATATTCCTTCTTTTCAAGATATTCCTGCATGACTGATATATGATGCCTGACGTCGTGCTTGGCCCGCCGCGCCTCGTTGACCTTTTCGGTGAGGTTTTCATACTGCATTGCCATCATGGACAGACGGTGGTTTTTCTCCTGCAGCTCGACGGTTTTATTGCGCTCGAGAATAAGGCGGGTGACCACATAATAAATGAGCACGGCGCCCACGTTTATTGCAAGGGAAAAGAATGCGTTTCTCGGTCTTAAGGCAATTTCAAGACTGGAAAGGGATATGTTTCCGTAAAGGGCAAAATACCATGTCACATAAAATGTGGCGGGAATAAACCAAAGATAGTGCCATTCAAAGCCGGAGGTTTCGATTTCCATGGCGGGCTTGTAATTTTTTTGATAAAGAGAAAAATCGGAACGGCGATAACCGCCTCGACCGCCGCAAGCATGAGCGAAAAGGTCCAGCGATAGGTTTGAAGGGCGAAGTCGGGGAAAAGCTGTCCCTCAAGGCATTTGGCGGTGGTGACGGTGAAATTCGCAAGATTTGAAATCATAAGCAGGGTGAAAAAGGTCTTGCCGAAATGGGTTTTCACCGCAAGAAAATAAAATACGGCATAAAGCACCGTGCTTGCCACGCTTATAAGCCCCGCGGCATTTCTGAAAAGAGCGGCCGACCACCCGAGAAAAAGTTGGGCGACGGTGACGGCCAAAATGAGCAGAGCGGTGGTTTTTTCGGAAAAACGAAGATTTCGCCTGAAGGGGTAGAGGGCAATGACGAGAAAGGGAACAAAATTAAGCAGCGAATACAGAGCAATTTCACACATTCCGAGGGTGCTTTCCATGTCATTCGCCGTCCTTTCTCATTGCATCGAATTTAAACGAGGAATAGGCCTCCAGCGCCTCTCTTGCACGCCGTCGGCTTATGGGGACTATCTGCCCGTCGGACATGACAAAGGTGTCGTTTCTTTTGGCGGTCACCTCGCCAAGGTTTATTATAAGCCCTCTTCCGGGGCTGAAAAACCGCGAATGGCAGCATAAAAGCTCGGTAATTTCCGAAAAGGAGGCGCGAAGGCGGATCTCCCCTCCCTCCTTGCAATGGAGCGTTACGAAATGAGAGGAACAGTCGGCGGATATTATGTCGCACAGCGCAGCTTTCCTGCCGTCGGGAAGGCGAACGGCTCGGGACAGCTCAAGGCGGTTCAAATCAAGTCGGTCGAACATGGCCTTAAGGCGAGCCGGGTCCCACGGCTTGCGGAGATAGTAGGAGGCGCCGACTTCATAGCTTTCGCTTGCAAAATCATTGCTTGAGGTGCAGAAAACGATGCATATTTCGCCGTCGTTTTTGCGAATTTCTTTTGCTACCTCCATGCCGGTCAGCCGATCCATAAAAATGTCGAGAATAATAAGGTCGAAATTTCGGCTGTCGGCACAGCGCAAAAATTCCTCACCGGAAGAAAACCAAACAATGTCCGTCCTGTCGGTAAGCAGCTGTGAAATTTGTGTTTTAAGCAGCTCAAAGGCCGAGCGGTCGTCGTCAACAACGGCAATTTTCAAAGCGTATCCCCCCTTATTCAAAACTGATTTTATCACAGCTTTTATTTTCCCGCAAGTCAAAATGTGCAGACGGCGGTGAAAAAAGCTGTTTACAGAAGGAAAATTATATGTTAAAATTGAGAAGAAAAGAAAACAAAAACAACCGAAAAGAGGGAAAGGCATGACCGAAAAGGAGCTTAAAAGACTCGGAAAAGCCGAGCTTTGCGAGCTTGTAGCCGCTCAGGGTAAAAAGATAGAACGCCTTGAGGAGGAGCTTGCCGACGCAAAGCAAAAGCTTGAGGATAGGGAGGTCACCCTGTCAAGCTGCGGAACGCTTGCCGAAGCCGCGCTCAAGCTCAACGGGATTTTTGAGGACGCCGACCGCGCCGCCGAACAGTATCTTGAAAGCCTGCGCGACCGTGAGGCCGAGGCCGACAGCATAATAGAGGACGCAAACCGCCGTGCCGACGAAATCGTTCACTCGGCCGAAATAAGCGCCGGCGAAATCCTTGCCAAGGCCGACGCCGCCGCTCAGGACAAGCTGGAGAGCTTTACGGCGCAGTTCAAGGAATTTATCACATCTCACACATAAAATGCACGACCGAGGACAAGGCTGAGCGTTAATAAGGCAGTTTTGCTTCAAAATAACATCTTTTTGCACAACGAATGCGTTAAATCCCACAGATATGCGCCGGCATTATCTGTGGGATTTGTCTTTTCTTGCACAAAAATATGTCATTTTGAAGTGCGTTGCAGTTTCTAAGCTTAAAAATTCTTTCGTGCCGAATTCGAAAAACGGTGCAAAGCTGTCGTCTTGAGAGGACTTTTATGCGAGAAACCAATACTTCCTTATGAACACTCAGCCGAAGTTCTCGGTCTTTTTGTTTGAAAAAATCAAAAAGACTCCTTGACCTAAAGTCAGCTTTAGGTATATAATATACCCGTAAAGCCGCTTATACTTTCAAAAAGATGAGCGGGCGGCGGAAAAGACTTTGCCTGTGTCTTTTTTCGCTTCTTTACCGCCTGCCGACGGTTTTCCGTTTGCAGGCCGATCTTTGATAATATAAGAAAGGATGCAATGTATGAAAGGGTTTGAAAACGTAAAGAAAAATTTCGGATTCGGATGTATGAGGCTTCCCATGAAGGGCGACGAGGTCGACCTTGAACAGTTTCAGGAAATGGTTGACATATTCATGGCCGAGGGCTTTAACTATTTCGACACCGCAAGGGTTTATCTCGGCGGAAAAAGCAAAACGGCAATCAGAGAATGTGTTTCAAAACGCTATAAACGCGAGGATTTTGTTCTTGTTGACAAGCTCTCGAACGACCTTTTCAAAACCGAGGAGGAGGTTCGGCCGCTTTTTGAAAAGCAGCTTGAATCCTGCGGAGTGGATTATTTCGACATTTATCTTCTCCATGCTCAGACCAAGGAGCTTTTCGAAAAATATAAAAAATGCCGCGCCTATGAGCAGGCCTTTGAGCTGAAGGCCGAGGGCAAGATAAAGCATGTGGGTCTTTCCTTCCACGACAAGGCCGAGGTGCTTGAGCAAATTCTCACCGAGTATCCCGAACTTGAGGTGGTTCAGATTCAGTTTAACTATGTGGACTATGAGGACGCGGGCGTCGAGTCGAGAAAGTGCTATGAGGTCTGCAGAAAGCACGGAAAACCCGTTGTGGTCATGGAGCCGGTGAGAGGCGGCTATCTTGCCAATCTCCCCGAGGACGCGAAAAAGGTGCTGGACGACCTTCACGGCGGCAGCCCCGCAAGCTATGCCATCCGCTTTGCTGCGGGATTTGACGGTATGCTCTGCGTGCTTTCGGGTATGAGCAATCTCGAGCAGCTGCGCGACAATCTTTCCTATATGAAGGAGTTTAAGCCTCTCGACGAGCGGGAAAGCGCCGCCGTCAAAAGAGTTTGCGAAATCTTCAAATCAAAGCACATGATTCCCTGCACCGCCTGCCATTATTGCACCGACGGATGTCCCAAAAAAATTCTTTTCCCGACCTTTTCTCATGTCTCAATTCCAAGAGAATATACAAGGATTGGAACGCCGATTATTACTATAACGCGGCATACACCAAATATAACGGAAAGGCCTCCGACTGTATCGGCTGTGGAAAATGCGAAAAGTCATGTCCCCAGCACCTTGAAATACGAAAGCTTCTCAAAGAGGTTGCACAGGAGTTTGAAAAGCGATGATTGAATACCGAAAACTAAAAAAGGGTGAGGAACGCATAAGCACCCTCGGACTCGGCATGGGCGGAATGCAGTCGGCCCCGCCGGAGGAAATCGAGGCGGTCATAAAAAAGGCCGTGCAAAACGGTATAAACTTCTTTGACCTTTGCGCGGGGGGAGCCTCGGTTTACGAGCCCTTCGGAAAGGCTGTCGCCGACTGTCGGGACAAAATTTATTTTCAGCTCCATTTCGGCGCCGTTTATAATGACAAGGGCGAATACGGCTGGTCAAGAAATCTGTCCGAGGTTCAAAAGACCTTTGAATGGGAGCTTGAAACTCTTAAAACCGACTATGTCGACTTCGGATTTCTGCATTGCGTGGACAGCGAGGGCGACATCGACGACCTAAATTCAAGCGGTATAACCGATTTTGTCCGTTCGCTTAAGGAAAAGGGAATTGTCCGACATCTCGGCTTTTCCTCCCACACCCCCTCGGTGGCGAAAAAGCTTATAGAAAGCGGCTTTGCCGACATGATGATGTTTTCGGTAAATCCCGCATACGACCTTGAAAAAGGCGACGAATACGGTATCGGAAGCACCGCCGAGCGTGCCGAGCTTTTCCGTCTTTGCGAGGCGCAGGGCGTCGGAATTTCGGTCATGAAGCCCTTCCACGGAGGTCAGCTGCTGTCGGAAAAGACGTCACCCTTCGGCGTTAAAATGACCAAGAATCAATGTATACAATATGCTCTCGACCGTCCCGCCGTTATGACCGTCGTGCGCAGTATGGCCGACCTTGACGAGCTGCTTGAATTTTCGTCGGCTGCGGAAAGTGACACCGATTATTCGATTATCGGCCGATTTACCCCCGCGGCGGCGCTCGGGCATTGCGTCTACTGCAATCATTGCCTGCCCTGTCCCGCAGGGCTTGACATCGGTCTTATCAATAAATATTACGACCTTTCCCTTGCGGGGGACAAAATGGCTCACGACCATTACGGCAAACTGAAAATAAACGCAAAAAGCTGCGTCGGCTGCGGCCATTGCGACCGCCGATGTCCTTTCGGCGTGAAGCAGTCGCGCCGTATGACCGAAATTTCAGAATATTTTGAAAAAGGAGAATGTTAAAATGCTTGAAAACTATCTTGAAAGAACAAATCTTCAATCCGGTAAAAAAATCTCGGTAAAGGCGGCCGTCACCGTCGGCCTTATCTGCCTTGCCGTCATTCTTCCCCAAATCGCCCATTTGGCGGTCGGTCCCTCGGCGGGAATGACGCTGCTTCCCATGTATCTTCCCGCGCTGCTCGGCGGTTGCCTTCTCGGAGCAAAATGGGGCCTTTTCACGGGAATTCTCTCTCCTCTCGCCTCCTTTGCCGTGACATCCGCATTCGGTTCGGCCATGCCCGCTGCCGCCCGTCTGCCCTTTATGATGGCCGAGCTTGCGGTTTTTGCCCTTGTTTCGGGACTCTTTTCAAATAAAATCGCAAAGAATGCGCTTTTTGCTTTCCCCGCAGTCATTGCCGCGGAAATTTCGGGAAGAGGATTTTTCCTCCTTTCGGTAGCGGCTCTTCAGGGCGTTACTCCCCTTAAAACGGCCGTGATTTGGCAGCAGATACAGACCGGATTTGTCGGTCTTGCCGTTCAGGCGGTGCTGGTTCCCCTTATGGTAATCGCAATCAAAAAAATCATGGATAAAGAGGCAAAATAATTTGCAAAAGCAAAGCCCGCCACAGAAACATCTTCTGTGGCGGGTTTTTGTGTTTAAAAATATGTGCTTTCAGCTCTGTTTTACGGGAATGTCAACAACAAAAAGCTCATTGCCGTGTTTTTTAATTATGTCGGCCAAATCCTGCGAATTCAGCCAGACCGTGGCCGTGTTGTCGCAGGGATGAACGCCGATGCGGCCGTCGCCTTCAAAAAATTCTTTGTCAAGAAAGACCTTTACAAGACTTTGCTCGTCGCTGAGAATTCCAAGGGGCGTGACCGAGCCGGGAGTCAGCTTTAAAAAGCTCATAAGCTCGTCGGGAGAGGCAAAGGACAGGGTTTTGGTGCCGTAGGTCTTTTTAAACTGCTTAAGGTCGACCCGCTTGTCGCCTCTGACGGTTATGAGATAATAATTATTTCTCTTGTCGTCTCTGACAAAAAGGTTTTTTGCGTCGCGGTCGGGATAGGGAAGGGGCGTGTCGGTCAATTCGTCCATGCTGAAAACGGCCTCGTGCTCGGTGACCTCGAAATCAAGTCCCTCGCTCTTTAAAAAGTCATATATCTGCTGCTTTGTCATGATGTTTCTCCTTGTTCTTTTGAATGAGTCTTTTTGTGAAAACGGTTAACGGAACCATGATTATATAGAAAAACAAAATGAAATAAGGGAAACTCCCCATGCCGAAGGCCTGGCCGACTGCTCCACAAAGAGCGGGAACGAAAAGGATTCCAACATAGGCCGCCCCCATTTGAGCGCTCATGACCGAGCGGGAAACGCCGTTTCCGAAGCTTTCGGGAGTGAGAAAATTGAAATTCGGGAAAAGGGGACCGTTGCTCAGCCCCGCAAGAAACAGCGCGGCGGCCGATATTTCCCACCGTCCCGGTATGAAGAAAAGCGCGAGAGCGACGCCGAGAAGTGTTTGGCTGAATTTTATGATTGTCCAGCTGTGAAGCTTTGCGGCGAGCATTCCCGACAAAAATCTTCCGAGTGCCATGCCGATGTAGAAAAGCATGATAATGCGGGCGGCAAGCTCGGCCGACAGGTGCTTGTGTTCCACAAGAAAGGTGCTTCCCCAGCCCCCGCAGCTCCATTCGATGGCACAGGTGCATATAAAAAGCAGGCACATTTGCGCCGCTCCGGGGATTTTGAGTGTGCTTTTAAGGGAAAGAGCGGCTTCTTTTCGGCTTTCGTCGTGTTCATTTCCGCGAACCTTTTTCCACACCGGAAGGGTGCAAAACAAAAGCAGCGAAAGGGCGCCCTGTATAAAAAAGGCAATGAGATAGCCTCCCCGCCAGCCGTATTTTCCGCCGATTACAAGAGACATTATGTAGGGGCTGACCGACACCCCAACCCCGTAAAAGCAATGGAGAAAGCTCATGTGAGTTGCGGAATAGTGAAGAGAAACATAGTCGTTAAGCGCCACATCCACCGCTCCCGCCCCCATTCCGAGGGGCAGCGCAAAAAGGCACATAAAAAATATACTCGGCGAAACCGAAAACCCGAGCAGCGCCGCAGCGGTCATGAGGGTGCTTACGGCGGTGACGCGGCTCGTGCCGAATTTTGAAATGATTTTTGCGCTGATAAGACTTGAAACAATGGTTCCGAGGGAGATTATGACGGTTACAAAGCTGCCGAAGGAAATGGGAATGTTAAAATCCGAATAAATTGCCGGCCAGGCCGTTCCGAAAAGGGAGTCGGGAATACCGAGCCCGATAAATGCGGCGTATATGACGGCAAGAAGAAGGGTTGCCAAAAAAATCATCCTTTAAAATTTGCTGTGGGTATTATACCGCAAAAAGAGCGGAAATCAAACAGAAAATTCACTTTTCCTCGGCGGGAGAAATAAATTTAATGGGCAGAGCAATCTGAGTTATATAGGACTGCTTGTCCTCCCCGTGGGTGGGCGGCCCCTCCATATAAATGTTTCGGAAATATCCGTGGGGAGTCATGCCCTTTTCTTTTGCATAATCAAGCAGCCGACGGTGGATTTTGGGAAAATCCTCATAAGCCCCGCGATAATATATACATATACATTGCGTTTGGTGAAAGACCTTTATGTTTTCGCCGCGGCTTTGCTTTTCCACCGGGATTATATAAAGACCGCTGTTTTCGTCATCCGCAAAACATTGCGTGCACATTTTGTTTTCGGTGTCGATTTTATAGTTCTTCACCGCCTCGATGTAGGTTTTTCTCAGGCAATCGGTCTTTTGCGCCAAGTTTGCGTTTTTAAATTCGCGGCAAAAGCCGGTAAAGGCGGGCAGCGTGGCTGTTTTTATGTCGTTTTGCGAGGCTTTTGCCTGGCGGAGACGGAGCTGGGCGATATATTGGTCGAGCTGATTTCTCAAAAGCACAAGGCGGTCGATCTGCTCGCCGAGGGTGTCGGAATTTCCGAAATATTCCTTGATTTCCCCAAGCGAAAGCCCGAGATTTTGCAGCGCCCGTATAAGCCTGATGTGAACCATGTTGTCGGCCGAATAATATCTAAAACCGCTGTCGGGATTTTTGCGGTCGGGTGTGAGCAATCCCTGCTCCTCATAATTGAGTATCATGCGCCTTGAAACCCCGAGGGCCTTTGCCACCTCGCCTACCTGAAAAAGAGACTCGTTTTTCCGCTCCATAAAAACCTCCCGAAAAGATAAAAAATCTCTTGACTCGTACATTGATGTACGATGTATACTCATTATAGTCAAAATTCAAAAAAAGTCAACGTTTGTCTTGCAAGGAGCAATGAGAAGTATGAAAAGGTTTAAAAATCTTTCGTTCAGGGAAAAGGCGGAGTACATAAGCATTCTTGTGCTGTATCCCTTTTTCCTGCTGTTCGGCCGATTGGGGAGGAGCATTCGGCTGTTCGGCACCAAAAGACGGCAGATTACGGCGAGCGCACTAAGCCTTGCCGTAATACTGTCGATGCTGTCATTTTCGGCCTTTGCGGCCGATTTTTCCGACGATACCGATTTCGGTATTTCGGTTTACGACGTTGCCGTGACCGGTGCGAACTATAAGGATGTTCTCGCCGGAACCGAAAACGCCGGGACGGTCAGCTTTGACCCCGACGGCAATGTCCTCACCCTTAAAGGGCTTAATCTTTCCAAAAGCGCAAGCAGATATTATAATCTGCTGACCGTAAACAGAGACAGCATAACCGTTCGCCTTGAGGGCGAAAATTCTCTCACAACCGTTTCCACCGGCGTCAGCTATGCCATACAGACGATAAAGACCTCGGGGAATCTTACCTTTGACGGAACGGGCAGTCTGCTTGTCGAAACGGGAAAGTCCAAAAAGGACGTCTACGGCATTAAATGTGAGGGCTCCTTTGCCCAAAAGGGCGGCAATGTTATCGTTAAAAACAGCGACAGCACCGCAACAAAGGGTCTTTATAATAATCAGGCTGTGTATGTAAGCGGCGCAATAGATTTGACCGGCGGAAAGCTCACGGCCGAGGCCGGCAAGGGAATACAGCTCTCTGCCGCGCTTATGACCACCTCTGCCGACATTAACATAACCGACGCTACGGCCGTGCTCGTCAGCGGAGCGGGCGGAAGCGACAGCTATGCCCTTTACACCAACGAAAACATAACCGTGACAAATTCAAAGCTTGACCTTTCCTCCGCCGATGTCTCGGGGAACAGCTATGCAATGCAGACGGGCGGCGGCAAAAAGCTTTCGGTGACAAATTCCGAAATAACCGCAACCTCGGGAGCGGGCGAATTCAGCCTTCCCATATGGACCTCGAGCGCCGAGCTTAAGGAGAGCACCGTCACCGCAGAGGGCGGTATGGCATCCTGCGAATCCTACGGTATGTCTGCGGCGGAATTCCAAATGGACGGCGGTACGGTCTCCCTCAAGGGAGGCGACGCGGCCGACTGGAGTATCGGTCTTTGGAGCAGCAACGCAAAAATCCTTAACGGCACCCTTAAAGCATCGGTGGGAACCGCCGACGGAACCAATGCCATAACCTCATCGCCCTCTTTCGGGACCGTGAAAATGACGGTTGTTGCGGGTACCGATGAAGAAACGGCCGTCAAGGTGACCGAGCCCACCGAC
>OCIU01001655.1_pt1 | contig 14720 bp, 19 predicted proteins | sample 1538471 | NCBI WGS metagenome assembly OCIU01 (sample SAMN04571693, study PRJEB22368) | human gut metagenome | biome: human gut; material: stool | host: Homo sapiens | place: Luxembourg | collected 2012-06-01 | reverse complement strand
ATAACTCCGCTCATTATTTTATTCAGCATACTTTTCTCCTCTCAAATTCATTGACCATAATTTTTTTCAAAATGTCCTTTGAGCGTATATTCTATTGTTTCCGATGAATCTATATACCAAAGAAAATCTCCGACACCTTTTTTATATCCATCGTATTTACAAAAATCCTTGTTGCATCCATAGGATATATACCCATCGTAATCTTTAACATAAACATCTATTATCCAAGTACATCCTTCAAGGTTTTTTTGAACAGCCGCTTTTAACTTGACAGATGAAATTTTTTCATAGATTGCTTTTATTTCCGACTCGGATAATATGTCCACTTGTTCTCCGTCCTTATGAATTACCAATTTTTCAATTTCTTCGGTTTTTACACCGCCTATCGCCTGAGAAAAGGTCAACGGACGGAAAACATAGGCAATGCCGCCGAAAATCACGGCCGCAGCCGCAACGCAGCAAATCAGTATTTTGGTTGATTTTTTCATATTATCACCTCATAATCTCACATATTAGACGCCGCACTTTAAGCAGCAAAACATTGCTTTCGGAAAATTTAATCTCGCCAAAAAATATTTTATGCTTCCGCCGAGCCTCCTTTCGAGCTAATAATACATTAGACTTTCTTGTTTGTCAATAATTTCTATCAGTTTTGCAAATAAATTGTCATCTTGATTTGTTATTTTAGACATTTATGCTCATAAGTCCGTGGCGGTTACAGAAGAAATAAAGCTTGCCCCTGCCCCTTTTTCGAAACCTTGCAGACGGCGCTCCCTCGGGGTAAAGCTTGGCCGTTTCAAAGCGGTCGTGGGTGACATAGGCCAAAAAGGAAATATAGTGTTCCTTGGTCATGGGGTGATTTACCGTCACAAAAATCTCGTCCTCGACATTTTCCACGGTGACGGCGTGGCAGTCGTCGGGCTGTTCGGCCGATTGTCGGGGCAACTCCACCCCGCAGCAGCACACCGACGCCTCGCCGAATGTTCTGATGACATTTCCGCAAATGGGACAAACATAAATTTCGCTTTTGAGCATATTGGCCGAACGGTTTGCGTTTACCGCCTCGTTGCCCGACAAAAGCTCGGCCACCGAAACCGAAAGGGCTGCCGCCAGCGGTTCGATGAGGGAAATGTCGGGAAGTCCCCTGCCCGTTTCCCATTTCGATACTGCCTTGCCGGTGACGCAGATTTTTTCGGCAAGCTCGTTTTGGGTCAGCCCCGCCTTTTCTCTCAGTCTTTTGACCGTTTTTCCCGTGATGTATGAATCCATAATAATTCTCCTTTCTTTGTCGGATTATAAATCCGTTTTGACGGAAAATCAATCCACGCACCGTGGAACAAAAGCCCGCATTAAAAAATGCAGGCTTTTATCAATTGTTAAAAGGCCGGTTTTGCTATTTGAGCTTATATTTTTCCGACCTGTCGGGATTTCGGTATTCGTGCTTTTCGTAATAGCCCAAAAGCTCGCCGCCTTCGTCGCGCAGCGCCACCATATAAACATCCTTGTTTTGCTTTTCGTTGTGAAAGGTGAAAACACGGTTTAAATCGGGATTTTGTTCAAAGGCGTTTACGACCTCTTTTATGGCGGCAACTGAGCGGCCGTTATGGCAGTCGAAAATGCTCTTTGACACAAGGCTTTGTCCGCCTCTTTTTTCATAATTTTTTACCGCGGCGGGATTCATATAAATAATGTTGTGCTCTTTGTCGCAAATCACCACCGAGGCCCTGTCCTCGTCGATTATGGCCTTGAAAAATTTTTCAAGCTTCATTTTACCGTCCCCTTAAGCCGATTTTTTCTGTCGTTCTTTGTGTTATAAAGGAACATTGCAACGCCCGCTCCGCAAATAAGCAGGTAGCCCAAAACGCTTAATGCGTCGGGAACCTGACCGAAAATGAAGAATCCAAGCAGAGCGGCAAAAATCACCTGGGTATAATCATACACCGAAATTTCCTTGGCGGGAGCGTAGAGATATGCCTTGGTTATGCCAAGCTGACCGACGCAGGCCGAACAGCCCGCTCCTATAAGAAAGGCAACCTGTTTAAAGGTCATGGGCTCGAAATCGGCGATTATAAAGGGAATGCACACAACGCAGGAAAAAAGCGAAAACCAAAAAATAATTCTCGAGCTGTTTTCTCCGTTGGCTCCGAGACGGCGCACAAAGGTGTATGCGATACCGGCTCCCATTCCTCCGCAAAGCCCCACAAGAGACGGAATCAGCTGAGCGTTTGCAAATCCCGGTTTTATTATGAGAACGCTGCCGAGCATTGCGCAAAGCACGCCGAGAATTTGAACGAAATTAGGCTTTTCCTTAAGCAGAAATAAGGAAAAAACAATGGCAAAGAAGGGGGACAGCTTGTTAAGCATGTTGGCGTCAGCAAGCACAAGGTGATCGATGGCATAGAAATTGGCCACAAGACCCACCGTCCCGAAAAACGAGCGGCAAAAAAGAAAGGGGATATTCTGCCTTTGGGGCCTGAAGGGCACCCGCTGTTTTATCATCATTCCCGTTATAAAAACAAGGGCAACGGCATTGCGGAAAAAGGCCTTTTGAAAGGACGGAAGCCCCTCCCCCGAAAGGCGGACAAAAACCGACATGGCCGAAAATCCCATGGCCGCAAAAATTATGCAGATAATTCCCTTTGCCCGTCCCGAAAGGGATCCGCTTAGCCTTTCTTTTATCTTAGACATGAAATGCTCCTTTTTGCTTTACATCATAAGCCCTGATTTTTTTACGCCGTCGGCGGTCGCCTGAATAACAGGGCCGGAAAGCACGACCGTCAGGACGGTGCACATTCCGAATTTTCCTCCGAGCAGCACTCCGACGACAACCATCAGCACGTCCAGCACCGGTCTTACAAACTTGACCTTGAAGTTGTTCTTTTCGGCAAGGGAAAAGGTCACGGCCTCATATGAACCTCTGCCGAAATCCGCCGCCGAGTAAAGCCCCGTACCAATCGAAAAAACGACAATACCGAGACACATCAGTAAAAAATTCAAGACGGGTTTTTCGGTGTAATGCTGAATTCCGCCGAACACGTCGACAAAAAAGCTGTAAATGACCTGATAAAGAACCGTGCCCACATTGATTTGCTTTCGGTCGTAAAAAAACGCAAAGACTATCATCGCCGCCGCAACAACAAGCGACGACATACCGATTGTCATACCCGTCACGTTTGACAGCCCCTGCCACAAAATCGCAAGGGTGGCGCCGCCGAAACCCGCGTTGATTGCAAGGGTGATACCATAGGCGGCAACGATCGAACCGACAATGACCGTTACCGTTTTGATTGTATATTTTCTCATACTGCCACCACAAAACAAAGCCGTAATTTCATCGCACCTTTTACCTTTCGTCCCGACCGATATAAAAACACAAAACGCAGAAAGCGGACATAAACAAACCGCTGTGCCTTTTTAAAAGATGTGACGACATATTTCTGTATTTCAAGCCATAAGGAAAAACCAAGCGGCGGAAATATGCCTACCTCTCTGCTAAAACGCGCAGATTTTTCGTCCGAATCTTCACTAAGCGGCCGACGGCATATCTATATATTCCGAGGCCGATTATCGGAGAAAGCTGGCAGAAAAGCCGCCTTCTTCTTTCACTAAAACGCGTGGATTTTTCGTCCGAATCTTCACTAAGCGGCCGACGGCATATCTATATATTCCGAGGCCAAAAAGAAAACCAATCGGAGGAAATATACCTGCCTCTTTGCTAAAACGCGCAGATTTTTCGTCAGGCGTTCTCGAAACAGGCGCAGACATATTTCTATATTTCAAGCCTGGAGAGAGGACGAAATGACGGAAAATCTGCCGTTTTAGGCTGTTAAACCATTTTTTCTTGCTTAACCTTATGGTCTATAATGTGCCTTGAAGCAAGCTCTTTGTGGACGTCGTCCACCGAGATGCCCATTTCAACCATGAGGACCATGGCGTGATAGGCAAGGTCGGCAAGCTCGTAGATGGTTTCCTTTTTGTCGCCGGCCTTGGCGGCGATGATGACCTCGGTGCACTCCTCGCCAACCTTTTTGAGAATTTTGTCAATGCCTTTTTCAAAAAGATAGGTGGTGTAGGAGCCCTCGGGCTTGTCCTTTTTGCGGCCTTCGAGAAGTTCATAAAGCCCGCGGAGGCTGAACTCGGACAGACTGTCGCTTTGATAGATTTTGCCGGTAAAGCAGGACTCGCTGCCGGTGTGGCAGGCAGGGCCGTCCTTTTCCACCGTAACAAGAAGGGCGTCGCGGTCGCAGTCGGTGATTATCGAGACAATGTGCTGATAATTTCCGCTGGTCTCGCCCTTAAGCCAAAGCTGCTGTCTTGAACGGCTGAAAAAGCAGGTCAGCCCCTTTTCAAGAGAAATTTCAAGGCTCTGCTCGTTCATGTATGCAAGGGTCAGCACCTTTTTGGAGATACTGTCCACCACTATGGCGGGAATAAGCCCGTCTTTGTCGAATTTCAGGTCAAACTGCTGTGCCATTTTCATAACCTCACATTTATGTTTTGTCTTTTAAGAGCCTCTTTAAGCTCCTTTATTTTTATTTCTCCGAAGTGGAAAACCGAGGCCGCAAGAGCCGCGTCAATGTCGGGTATTTCCTTGAAAAGCTCGATAAAGTGCTCGGTTTTTCCCGCTCCGCCCGAGGCGATGACGGGAACGTTCACCGCGCGGCAAACGGCCTTAAGCATTTCGATGTCAAATCCGTTCTTTACGCCGTCGGTGTCGATGGAATTGACCACAACCTCGCCCGCTCCCCGTTCTACGCAGGATTTTATCCATGAAACGGCCTCCATGCCGGTGTTTTCTCTGCCGCCCTTTGCAAAAACGCGGAAAACGCCGTCCACCCGCTTTATATCAACCGACAGCACGACGCACTGGTTGCCGTATTTCTGCGCCGCAGCCGATATGATTTCGGGATTTTTTATGGCTCCCGAATTGACCGAAACCTTGTCGGCCCCGCATTTGAGCACCCGATCAAAATCCTCGGGGGAATTTATGCCGCCGCCCACCGTCAGGGGGATAAACACGTTTCGGTGAAAAGGGCGCGCCCCTCCGAGGATGCGGTTATGTCATAAAAAACAAGCTCGTCGGCAAGAGAATCGGAATAAAATTTTCCCAGGGACACGGGGGACGAAACGTCGGAAAGCCCCTCGAAATTGACGCCCTTGACCACACGGCCGTTTTTGACGTCAAGGCAGGGAATTATTCTTTTTGTAATCATTTCGCCACCTCGATTGCCTCTTTAAGGTCAATGCCGCCGGTGTAGTAGGCCTTGCCGATTATGGCCCCGTAAATTCCCATGGCTGACAGCTCCTTTACGTCGTCAAGGGAGGAGACCCCTCCCGAGGCGGTTATGTCGACGGTATATTTTTTCGAAAGCTCTCTGTAAAGGGCGCGGTTTGTTCCCATCATGGCTCCGTCCTTTGAAATATCGGTGCAAATGATGTTTTTAACGCCCTTTTTCTGCATTTTTTCCATAAAATCCGAGAGGGTGACGGCGGATTTTTCGAGCCAGCCCCTGACTGCTATAAAGCCGTCGCGAACATCGGCTCCCACGGCAATTTTTTCACCGTATTTTGCGAGAGCCTCGTCAAGAAAAGCCTCGTCCTCCACGGCCGCCGTGCCGAGAATAACCCGGTCGACCCCCGCCGACAGATATGCCGAAACGGTGTCCATGCTTCTTATCCCTCCGCCGATTTCCACAAAAAGAGACGTGTTTTTTGCCACCCGCTCCACAACATTAATATTCGGGGTGGTTCCGTTTTTTGCACCCTCAAGGTCGACCATGTGAATATATTTTGCCCCGAATTTTTCAAAATCGGAGGCAACGCTCAGCGGGTCGTCGCTGTAAACGGTCATTTTATTATAATCTCCCTTAAGAAGCCTGACCGCCTTTTTCTCATAAAGATCAATGGCAGGAAGTATAATCATTTTTCCACCTCGCAAAAGGCCTTAAGTATTTCCAGTCCCGCGTCTCCGCTTTTTTCGGGATGAAACTGACAGCCCATAACATTTCCCACCGCAACGGCGGCGGTAAGTTCCCGTCCGTATTCGCAGGTCGCTATAAGACTGCTTTCGCAATTTTCGGCATAGTAGGAATGAACAAAATAAACGCAGTCTCCGTTTTTTATGCCGCCGAAAAGCCTGTGTGGCTTTTTTATGTTAAGCGCGTTCCAGCCGATGTGGGGAATTTTAAGTGCCGACGGAATGTTCCCTTCCATGGGAACGACCTCGCCCTTTAAAAGTCCGAGCCCGTCATGCTCGCCGTATTCATAGCTTTTTTCAAAAAGCAGCTGCATTCCGAGACAGATTCCCATAATGTCGGTTCCCCTGTCGGCCGCCGCAAGAAGCGTTTTGTCAAGGCCGCTTTTTTTAAGCTTTTCCATGGCGTCGCCGAAGGCTCCCACCCCCGGCAAAAACAGCTTGTCCGCCGAACCAATGACGTCGGCGTCGTCGGTAATAACGGCCTTTGCCCCGATAAATTCAAGAGAGGACAAAAGAGAAAAAAGATTTCCCACGCCGTAATCTATTATCGCAATCATTTACAACAGTCCTTTTGTGGAGGGAATTTCGTTCAAAAATTTTTCGTCAAGGCTTACGGCCTCTTTAAGCGCTCGGGCCGACGCTTTGAAGGCGCCTTCGATAATGTGGTGGGAATTCGCACCGGTAATTTTTCTTATGTGAAGGGTCATGCCGCCGTTGTTTGCGAGAGCGATAAAAAACTCGCCGCAAAGCTCGGTGTCGAAATCGCCCACCTTTTGAGTCGGAATGCCGAGTTCGCCGTAAAATCCTCCTCTTCCCGAAAGGTCGACCGCCGACAGAATCAGGCTTTCGTCCATAGGGAGAACAATGTTTCCGTAGCGCACAACGCCCTTTTTGTCGCCCAGCGCGTCGGAAAAAGCCTTGCCGAGACAAATCGCAATGTCCTCGGTGGTGTGATGATAATCGACGTAGGTATCGCCCTTGCACTTAACGGTCAAATCAAACCGTCCGTGGCGGGCAAAAAGAGTCAGCATATGGTCGAGAAATCCGCAGCCCGTGTCGACGTCGCTTTTGCCGCTTCCGTCAATATTAAGTTCAAGATAAATGTCGGTCTCGTTTGTGGTTCTTTTTATTTCCGCCCTTCTCACTTTTCTTCCTCCTTTAATATCTCGCCGATTTTTTCCAAAAGGATTTTCATTTGGTCAAGGGTTCCGACGGTTATGCGGTTATAATCGGAAATTCGCCCGTTTGCGAAATGCCGCACAAGCACGCCCTTTTCCTTAAGCCTCTCATAAAGCCTGTGTCCCGAGATTTTTTCGCTTTTTGCAAATATAAAATTTGCCTTTGACTCGGTGGTTTCAAAGCCCAGCTTTTCAAGTTCCGATTTTGTAAATTCACGGTTTTCAATTATTTTTTTTGCGTTTTCGTCATAATATTCCTGTTCCGAAAGGGCGGCAGCCCCCGCGGCACAGGTCATTCGGTTGACATTATAGGGATTTGTGGAAAAGCGAATGGTGTTAAGGTCGGAAATGAGAGCCTCGCAGGCAAAACCGAAACCGAGCCTTGCCCCGGCCATGCTTCTCGATTTGGAAAAGGTTCCCGTCACAAGAAGATTGTCGTATTTCTTTATAAGTCCCACCGCCGACTGCCCGCCGAAATCCACATAGGCCTCGTCCACAATAACAACTCGGCCGCTGTTCGACGCAACAATTTCCTCAATGTCGCAAAGCGGCATGAAAAGCCCCGTGGGCGCATTGGGATTTGCGATAACCGCCGTTTCATTTTTGCCGATATAGTCGTTCTTGTCTATGGAAAAATCCTCTTTAAGGGGAATTTCGGTGTATGGAATTCCGTTAAGCTCGGCAAAGACGGGGTAAAAACCGTAGGTTATATCGGGAAAAATCAGCGGTCGTTCCCCGTCGGCAAAGGCCATAAAAGCAAAATTCAGCACCTCGTCCGAGCCGTTTGTGACGATCGTGTTTTCGACGCCGACGCCGTATTTTTCGGCAAGAGCCTTTCTGACGTTAAGGCACTCGGGGTCGGAATACAGCATAAGGCTGCCAACCTCGCCGGCCACCGCCTCAAGCACCTTTTTCGACGGCGGAAAGGGCGATTCGTTGGTATTAAGCTTTATATATTTTTGGTCCTTGGGCTGTTCTCCGGGGGTGTAAGGCGTCAGCCCCTCATATTTTTTTGAAAAAAATCTGCTCATGCTTTTCCCTCAAATCTGACGGTTGCGCTTCTTGCGTGAGCCGAGAGGCCCTCCTTTTCGGCAAAAAGCGCCACCTTGCCGGCCACCTTTTCAAGGGCGTCGGCCGTGAAATAGGTATACTGTGATTTTTTGACAAAATCGTCAACCGAAAGCGGCGACGAAAATTTTGCCGTTCCCGATGTAGGAAGTGTGTGATTCGGTCCGGCGAAATAGTCGCCCAGCGCCTCGGGGCAATTCTTGCCCATAAATATCGAGCCGGCATGACGAATTCGGTCGAGATAATCAAAGGGGTTGTCCACGCAAAGCTCAAGATGCTCTGGAGCGATCTCGTTTGCAATGTCTATGGCAGAAAGAAGATTTTCGGCCACGATTATTTTTCCGTTGTTATCAACCGACGCCCTCGCAATTTCGGCTCTGGGCAGTGCGGGAATCTGAAGCTCAAGCTGCTCGCTCACCTTTTTTGCAAAGTCGCCGTCGTCGGTAACGAGAACGGCGGTGGCGTTTTTGTCGTGCTCGGCCTGGGACAGCATATCGGCCGCCACAAATTCGGGATTGCAGCTGCCGTCGGCCACAATGAGAATTTCGCTGGGGCCTGCAATCATGTCAATCGCCACCCTGCCGAAAACCTGCTTTTTCGCCTCGGCAACGAAGGCGTTTCCCGGGCCGACGATTTTGTCGACCTTTTTGACCGTTTCGGTGCCGTAGGCAAGAGCGGCGACGGCCTGCGCCCCGCCGATTTTATAGATTTTATCCACTCCCGCAATTTTTGCGGCCGCGAGAATTTCCGGCCTGACGCTGCCGTCCTTTGAAGGCGGAGTGACCATGAAAAGCTCGGGGCAGCCGGCAATCTTCGCGGGAATACTGTCCATGAGAACGGTGGAAGGATATGCTGCCGTGCCGCCGGGAACGTATAGCCCGACCCTGTCGAGAGGAATGATTTTCTGCCCCATGACAACGCCGTTTTTGTCGTTGATTATAAAGCTGTTTCTCACCTGCGCCGAATGGAATTTCCGTATGTTTTCGGCCGCCTCCTCAAGCACGGCGATAAACTCCGGCTCGACGGTCTCAAAGGCTTTGTCGATTTCCTCCTCGGTGACGACGAGAGAAGAAAGGGTCACGCCGTCAAATTTTTCGCAGTATTCAAAAAGTGCCTTATCACCATTCGTTTTGACGTTTTCTATAATTTCGGCCACCGTTTCTTCCACGTTTGCCGAGAGATTTTCCCTTGAAAAAAGCTCGGAATTTTCCACCTCGCCGTATTTCATAATGCTAATCACGATTTTCCACCTGCCCTTTAAGACTGTCGCAAAGCCTTTCTATTTCTTCGGTTTTAAAGCGAAAAGCCGCCTTGTTTGCTATAAATCTCGCGCTTATGGGAACAACCGTCGCTTCAACCTCAAGGTTGTTTTCCCTAAGGGTGGTGCCGGTTTCCACAATGTCGACGATAACGTCGGAAAGTCCGAGTATCGGCGCAATTTCGATTGAACCGTTGAGCTTTATTATGTCGATGTCGCGGCCCATTTCGCCGTAATATTTTTGGGCGATGTTGGGGAATTTGGTGGCAACGCGGAGAGTTCGCCCGCTTTTGTCGCGAAAGCCTTTGGGCGCCGCAACCGCCATTCTGCACTTTCCCATATCAAGATCCAGCAGTTCAAAAACCTCCGGCTCATATTCCAGAAGAATGTCCTTTCCCGCAACGCCCACATCGGCCGCCCCTCTTTCGACATAAATCGACACGTCGGAGGGCTTGACCCAAAAATATCTTACTCCCTTTTCGGGGTTTTCAAAAATCAGCTTTCGGCTGTTTTCCAAAAGCTCGGGGCAGGGATAGCCCGCTTTTTCAAACATTCGGTATACCTTTTCACCGAGTCTGCCCTTTGGCAGCGCAACGTTAAGCATAGTCCCGCTCCTTTCAAAGTTCGATTTTTTCTTTGTATTTAAGCCGTTCGGGCACATTTTTCTGCGCCGAGACCGTCTTGCCGTCGTTCACCGCCGATTTGATTGTTTTTATAAGCTCGCTTTTGTCGGATTTTTCACCGTAAACAACAAGCAAATCAACGTCATATTCCGGCTCGGGCTGTTCAAAGGCTTCAAGCAGGTCGGCATAAACCGCAAAGCCCACGGCTCCCGACTTTTTACCCATTTTTTTCATAAGGCGGTCATACTGTCCGCCCGAAAGAACGCTTTCGGGAATGTTTTCAAGATAGCCCTTGAAAACAAAGCCGTTATAATAATTCATGTCGGAAACAATGGAAAAGTCAAATTCAATTTTATCCGAAAAATCCGAATTTTCAAGAAGATTCGACAGCTCCTTAAGCTCCAAAAGAGCTTTTTCGGCATTTTCCCCAAGGCCGAGCTTTGAAAGCCGTTCAAGCACCTTTTTCCTGTTTCCGTGAATTTCGGTGAAGGCCGCAAGGGTTTTTGCCGCCGTTTTGTCAAGGCCCTGCTCCTCACAAAGCTTCAGAATATCGTGGGAATTTTTTTCCGAAACAAGTTTCATTATCTTAAAGGCAAATTCATCGTCGGCACCGAAATCGGAAAGCACCGCCGAAAGCACGCCGAGGTGGGAAAGCCCGACAACAAAGCTTTCGTCCACAAGCGAAAGAGCATGAGCCGCAATATCCACCGTTTCGTATATATCATAAAGGTCGATGTCGCCGATACGCTCAAGACCGATTTGCGTTATTTCCTTAAATCGGTGGGTGCTCCCCGACGGACGGTAGACCTTTTCGTCATAGCAAAGCTTGGTTTTGATTCCGGGCGCGTCCTCGGTGTTTTTTATTATCGAAAGGGTGACGTCGGGCTTGAGCGCAAGCAGCTTGCCGTTTGTATCGTTAAAGGTGATAACCCTGTCGCTGACAAGAAAATCCTTGTTTTTTGCATAAAGTTCGTATTCCTCAAACTTGCTCATTTTAAAGGGCAGGTATCCGAATTCGGTAAAAAGGCGGCGGAATTTTTGAGAAAAAGATTCGGCGCCCGACGGGAAGTTATTTATCATTTTCTTTGCTTTCCTCTCTTTCGATTTTCGAAAGCACGGCTTTATATCCGCCGTTGCCGTATTCAAGGCATTTGCTGACGCGGCTTATGGTGGTGGTGGATGCGCCGGTCGCCTTGCTGACCTCGCTGTAATGGGCTCCGTCATAAAGCATTTTTGCCATTTCAAGACGTTGGGAAATATCCAGAAGCTCCTTTATGGTACAGACATCTTCAAAGAAAAGTCGGCACTCCTCCATGCTTTCAAGGGAAAGCACCGCTTTAAAAAGCTGTTCAACCTCGGGGGTCTGCCATGCACTCATTTTGTTTACCTCACTTTACTACTTTATCACGGTAGAGCATTGTTTTATTGAATTATAGCACCGCCGCCGTCTCTTGTCAATACCAAAGAGAAAAAATATCCCGCAAAAGAAAAAGACCGAAGCCTTTTCAGACTTCGGTCTTTTTAAAGTTTCGTTTGCACTCCGTCATTTGACGGGCGTATCACTTAAGAGCCAAAATTATTTGGATTTTTTGGTGATAACGAAGGCTGCTGCCATAGCTGCGCAGAGAACGCCGGCAACTGCAACTGCAGAAGCATCGGAGCTCTTGGGGTTGGCAGTATTGGTGCCGGTGGTGGTGCCGCCGGTTACAGTACCTGCAACGGAAGTAGTAGCGGTGGTGTCGCCGCCGGGAACGGTGGTGCCGGGTTCAACAGTAGTGCCAGGATCAACAGTAGTGCCGGGATCAACAGTAGTGCCAGGATCAACAGTAGTGCCGGGATCAACAGTAGTGCCAGGATCCACGGTAGTCTCGGAAGCAACAGCAATACCGCCGGCAACAACGTTAACGTTTACGGGACGAAGAGCGTTGGAGAGGAGGTCTGCAGTATCATAAGCGGAGAAATCGGAGAAGTTAACGGTAACAGCAGCATTGGTAGCCTTAAGAACCTTAAACTTCAGAGCATAGAAAACGCCGCCCTTGCTCTGGCCGTTAAGGATCCAGCCGAGCTCTTTGCCGTTTTCAGCAGTAGTAGCCTTCATGTTAGGCTTGGGGATGTTGTTGGTCTCGTCGGTCCAGCCGATGAACTCGAGAGCGGTCTCATCATAGTCACCAACGGTGGCCTTGAATGCGGCATAGCCGAATTCAACATTTTCGCTGAGGCTTACGTCGAGGATAACTTCAGATCCAACATCTGCCTCAGTAACATTGACGGTAGCGACAGTAGCGGTGACATTCTCTTCACTGGCTGCGAATGCTACCGAAGCGAAGCAAGCGATCATTGCAACGCTCAAAACGATTGCGAGAAGCTTTTTCATTTTGATTCATTCCTTTTCAAAAAATTTAGATTGGGCATCTCTAACGAGATTATAATACACGGAAATTCAATTGTCAAGTGAAAAGTTTCAAAAATTATTGAAAACATAGAACATTTGACAAAAAATCTCCGAGATTATCGGGAAAACTTAACCTTTTTACAGATTAGTCTTCGGAGATGGCTTCTACGGGACAGGCTGCCTCGCAGGCACCGCAAGAAACACATTTGTCGGCATCGATTACATATGTATCTTCGCCTTCCGAAATGGCCTCGTTGGGGCAGGTATCAGCACAGCTGCCGCATTTGATGCACTCATCGCTGATTTTGTATGCCATTGGAACCGCACCTCCTTGTACTGTTTGAAAGGGGAGTCTTCGAAAAGAACACTACCCACTCTCTTTATTGCATTGTATCACATTTTTTCGCAATTGCAAGCATTTTTTTAAGGGAAAGAGTCTTTATTTTACCAATTTACTCGGTTAACATAATTTTTTGAGGGAAATTTTACACCGAAAAACCTTACATCATAATATATAACTCTATTCCGAATCGTCGGGGAGTTCCTTTTCTTCCTTTTCGGCAGACTTATGCCCCGGGCGGCCGTGGAGCGGACGGATTTCCCGACGGTTGAAGGTCTCTACCGTCGTCTCCCCGTCCTTTTCCAGCGACACCTTGACGTCGCCCTTCAAAAGGTCGACCGACTCGACGGTTCCGACGCCCGAAGGGGTTTTTACCGACGCGCCGACTCGGGGACTTATTTTGTGAAGATATTCATAGGCGTTCTGCTCATATTTCAGGCAGCACATAAGCCGCCCGCAGGTTCCGGAAATTTTCACGGGATTAAGCGAAAGATTCTGTTCCTTTGCCATTTTTATGGACACGGGCTGGAAGGCATTCAAAAACTTCGAACAACAGAATTCCCTTCCGCAAATTCCTATTCCGCCGAGCAGCTTGGCCTCATCCCTGACACCGACCTGACGAAGCTCGACCCGAGTGTGGAAAACCGAGGCGAGATCGCGCACAAGCTCGCGGAAATCCACACGTCCGTCGGCCGTGAAGAAAAAGATTATCTTGCTGTTATCGAAGGTGTATTCCACCGAAATCAGCTTCATTTCAAGCCCGTGGGCGGCAATTTTTTTGCTGCATATTCCGAAGGCTTCCTTTTCCTTTTTGTGATTTTCCTCAAGATGAGCAAGATCCTTTTCGTCGGCAATTCTCACGACCTTTTTGAGAGGAATTTCGAATCCCTCGGAGATTTCGGCATTTTCCGAGGCGCACACGCCGCATTCAAGCCCCTGTGCCGTCTCTACAATGACCTTTTGCCCCTTTTGAACGGAAATTCCGTCGGGGTCAAAATAATACGACTTTCCGCCGTCTTTAAATTTCACGCCAATTACAACAGGCATTTTTTCAACTCCGTTATCTTATAAGTTCGGCGCAAAGCACCGTCAAAAGCAAATTCATTTTGGGATTTTCCTTAAGTCTTGCCGCCGTTTTTTCACAAGAACGATAGCATTCGGCAAGCCTTTTCGAGGTCATGGCCCCGCAAAGAGCGTCGACCTCGGCGGCATATCCGAAAATTTCCTCCGCCGCTCCCTCTTTTTTCATATATGCGTCGCGAAAAACTCCGCCCGCCGTCACAATCACATCGGCAAACGACGCAACATCCTTTTCGAAGGGCATAACCGCCTTTAAAAAGCCGACGGCGTCCCCCTTTGCGGTTGATTGCAGCATCTTTTTGAGCGCTTCGTCACAATCGGATTTTTCCGAGAAAAGGAGTTCTTCCGCCGCGCCGATAAAGCCCTCCGACCGTTCGGCCGCGCGGCGAATTTCCTCTTTTTTGACATCCGAAAACTTTCTTTGAAGAAATTCTTCCACATCGGAAACCGCAAGAGGGGTCAAAAGAACGGGCATACAGCGGGAAACCACCGTGTCGAGCATTTCCTCTCTCCGACGGACGGTTATTATAAAGGTCACGCCGGCAGGCGGCTCCTCAAGGGTTTTGAGCAGCGCGTTTTGAGCCGGGGGAGCCATGCTTCCCGTTATTATCATGACCTTTCGGCTGCTCTCGACGGGCATGACGGAGGCCTCTTTTCTCAGCCGTCTTATGTCGTCCACCGAGAGAACGCCCTTGTCTCCCCCGTTTTCGAGCAATATATCGGGATGACCCGTCACGGCCTTTTTGCAGGAGGAACAAACCCCGCAGGGCCGCTTTTCCCTCGATTTGCAGAGTATGGCGGCGG
>OCIU01001649.1_pt1 | contig 14797 bp, 8 predicted proteins | sample 1538471 | NCBI WGS metagenome assembly OCIU01 (sample SAMN04571693, study PRJEB22368) | human gut metagenome | biome: human gut; material: stool | host: Homo sapiens | place: Luxembourg | collected 2012-06-01 | reverse complement strand
TAGCCGGAGCCGGAGACAATGCGGCAGCAGCTGTGGGAACCGGAACCGTTGGAGATGGTGCATGTAACATTTCTTTGGGAACGAGCGGAACCGTATTTATTTCTTCCGATAAATTCGGAGTGGACGAAAATAATGCACTGCATTCGTTCGACCATGCGGATGGAAGTTATCATCTGATGGGCTGCATGCTTTCCGCAGCATCCTGTAATAAATGGTGGATGGATGATATTATCGGCACAAAGGATTATGGCGCAGAACAGGAAAATATTACGAAGCTTGGAGAAAACCATGTATTTTTCCTTCCATATCTGATGGGGGAGCGGTCTCCGCACAATGATCCGAATGCAAGAGGTACTTTTATCGGTCTGACCATGGATACTACCAGAGCGGATATGACACAGGCGGTACTCGAAGGTGTGGCATTTGCCTTAAGAGATTCTTTTGAGGTGGCACGTTCACTCGGCATTCATATTGCCCGTACCCGTATTTGCGGTGGAGGAGCAAAGAGTCCGCTGTGGAAAAAGATTGTGGCAAATGTGCTCAATATTCCGGTAGATATTCCGGAAAATGAACAGGGACCGTCAATGGGTGGCGCAATGCTTGCAGCAGTAGCTTGTGGAGAATACCCGACCGTCCGCGATGCAGCAGAGGCAATTGTAAAACTGACCGATACGGTAGAACCGGAACCGGAGCTTGCAGCAAAATATGAAGAGCGTTATCAGAAGTTCCGTAAGATTTATCCGGCATGCAGGGATCTGTTTCAGGAACTTGCAAAATAAAATCATATCATCGTATCTAACAAAAAATTAAAATGATTACATACAACAAGGAGGCAAAATCATGATTAATATTCCAGAAGTAAAAGTAGGTATCGTTGCAGTCAGCCGTGACTGTTTCCCGGAGTCTCTTTCCGTAAACCGCAGAAAGGCGCTGATCAAAGCATATACAGACAAGTATGATGCAAAGGATATTTATGAGTGTCCGATCTGCATCGTAGAGAGTGAAATTCATATGGAGCAGGCGCTGGCAGATATTAAAGCAGCAGGATGCAATGCGCTGTGTGTATACCTTGGAAACTTCGGACCGGAAATTTCCGAGACCATGCTTGCAAAATATTTTGATGGACCAAAGATGTTTGTTGCAGCAGCAGAGGAGTCCCAGAACAATCTGGTTCAGGGACGTGGAGATGCATACTGCGGTATGTTAAATGCAAGTTACAACTTAAAACTTCGCAATGTTGGTGCTTACATTCCGGAATATCCGGTTGGAGATGCAGAGGATTGCGCAGATATGATTCACGACTTTTTACCGATTGCAAGAGCAGTAGAAGGACTTGCAAACTTAAAAATCATTTCCTTTGGACCAAGACCAACGAATTTCCTTGCATGCAATGCTCCAATCCAGCAGCTTTATAATCTGGGCGTGGAAATTGAGGAAAATTCAGAGCTGGATCTGTTTGAGGCATTCAACAACCACGCAGGAGATCAGCGTATTCCGGAGGTTGTTGCAGATATGAAAGCAGAACTCGGTGAGGGAAACAAAAAGCCGGAGATTTTAGAGAAACTTGCACAGTATGAACTGACACTGCTTGACTGGATTGAGGCGCACAAAGGTTCCCGCAAATATGTTGCAATTGCAGGAAAATGCTGGCCGGCATTCCAGACACAGTTTGGATTTGTTCCGTGTTATGTCAACAGCCGTCTGACCGGAAGAGGCATTCCGGTATCCTGCGAGGTAGATATTTACGGCGCACTGAGTGAGTTTATCGGCACCTGCGTGAGCGAGGATGCTGTCACACTGCTTGACATCAATAACTCCGTTCCGAAGGATATGTACAAAGAGTCGATCGAGGGCAAGTTTGACTATACACATAAAGATACGTTTATGGGATTCCATTGTGGCAATACCTGTTCAAAGAAGCTGGCATCCTGTGAGATGAAAAACCAGATGATCATGGCAAGAAGCCTTCCTGTCGAAGTAACAAACGGTACCCTTGAGGGAGATATTGCACCGGGCGATATCACATTCTACCGCCTGCAGTCTACTTCCGACAATAAGCTGCGCGCGTATGTGGCACAGGGAGAAGTCCTTCCGGTTGCAACCCGTTCGTTCGGAAGCATTGGCGTATTTGCCATTCATGAGATGGGACGTTTCTACCGTCACGTTCTGATCGAGAAGAATTATCCGCATCACGGAGCGGTTGCATTCGGACATTACGGAAAGGCTCTGTTTGAGGTATTTAAGTATATTGGGGTTCCGATGGAGGACATCAATTACAACCAGCCGGCATCTCTGCCTTATCCGACGGAGAATCCGTTCGCATAAAGAAAAATAATATGGGAATAAGCACCAGCTTGGGCCTGTAGATGTCTGCAGGTTAAGCTGGTGCTTTTTAAATGGGAGTTTCATCCCAAAGATACCAAGTGAAACAGGAAAACTAAAATCATTTGGCAGGTAATTCATCCGGCAGCAATACAGAAAATGACAACAGTTCAACTGTGACACCGGCTCCGGTGAATGGGGCGGACGGATACAGTGTTTACACATTCGTATGCAACGGCAAAAATAATTTTAAGAAACAGAAGGAGACGGTAAACGGTACAAAGTAAAATTTCAGATTTTCAAAAAAAGAAAAAGTATGGTATTATAAAACTGGCATCACGGATGCCGGTTCTATAATAAAAATCTGAGGTGATTGTACAATGAAACAGGAAAATTATATACGTGGCATGATAATGATCATTTTGTCGGCATTCTTTTTTGCGTGTATGAATGTGAGTGTGCGGCTGGCGGGAGATCTGCCGCCCGTACAGAAAAGTTTTTTTCGGAATCTGGTAGCTGCATTTTTTGCGGCAATTATTCTTATCAAAAATCATACAGCACCTAAGGTGGAAAAAACACAGTGGGGTTCACTGTTTTTACGCTGTGCATTTGGGACACTTGGAATTCTTTGTAATTTCTACGCGATTGATCACCTGTTGGTGGCAGATGCTTCTATTTTAAATAAATTATCTCCCTTTTTTGCAATTATTTTTTCCTTCCTGTTATTAAAAGAAAAGATAAAACCAGCTCAGGCAATGTGCGTTATACTGGCATTTGTCGGCTGTTTGTTTGTGGTAAAACCGGGGTTTGAAAATGCACATCTGATCCCTGCGCTTATTGGCGTATGCGGAGGACTGGGTGCAGGAATCGCATATACAATGGTGCGGAAGATGGGTACACACGGAGTAAAGGGACCGGTCATTGTGTTTTATTTTTCTTGCTTTTCCTGTATTATTGTGATACCGTGGATTGTATTTCATTATCAGCCGATGTCACTGCGGCAGTTGTTGACGCTGCTTCGGGACTTTTTGCAGCGGGAGGACAGTTTACGATCACCGCAGCATATACCTATGCACCTGCCGGAAAAATTTCTATTTTTGATTATTCACAGATTATTTTTGCAACATTACTTGGATTTCTTTTATTCGCGGAGATTCCGGATCGATACAGTCTGATAGGATATGGATTGATCATTCTGGCTTCGCTGGGAAATTTTCTGTATAACTGGAAACACAAAGATTAAAGGAGTATTCACATGTCGATTATTTCATTTCGGTGTCATACAACCATTCATCTGGCACCATTGGTAAATCAGGAAACGATTCATCAGGATATGGATAGGGGACAGCAGCTTATGTCAAGGATCAATCAGGGAATCCTTAGGGAGATAAAGCCAAAAAACCCACTGGTTGAATGGTATTACTGGAAGGACAAACACACAGTTTCGGATGTCACAGAGCATAGTTTGTTTAAGATGGCGCAGGGGATGCTCTCCCCCGTGGAAAATGATAATTACCGGTTGGAAGAGATTGAAGAATTAAATAATGCATGGGCAGTTTATGATAAAAAACTGAACACATTTTTTGCGTTTGACCCGGCAATTACGACATTGCAAAAAGATGAGAAGCGAAACCGTGTGCTGGTAGTCTGTGAAGACAAGGAACTTGGGCTGATTGATGTCATTGAAGCAGGAGCCCTGCTGCTTGAGTGTCTGCGTGCATTTACAGGGATAGAAGAACTTTGCTTTCTTCCGCTCAACCCGGATTACTATATATGGACAGGAACGGTGACTGGGATTGACGGATTGAAGATGCGCAGTAATGGATATGCCGGTACCTGGCTGCTTCTGCAAAGTGAAAGCCAGGTGAAGAAATTGCGGATGCTTGCAACAATTTACAGTATGGATTATCCGAATCTGGTAGATTCGGATGAACTGGCACGCAGACTGGCAAAGGAGGAAGCCGCAGGGCAGTGCATCCGAAGCCGGCATGGGATCGTGCTGTTTACGGAAGAGGGCCTTGTGTATATGGATGGAACAAATCCGGACAATGACTGGGAACTGAAGTATCCAATTTATGAGAATGACTGTTATTATGAGATGCTGAGATTTGCTTACCAGAAACAGGTATCCGGGGAACTGGAAAATTACTGTGCATGGAAAGCCTGGCTGAACAAGGATTTTACTTGACATCTGAAAGAATCATTACTATACTTAAAACCAAAGGTGAAAAACGAAGACGAAGACAGTAACTGTGATAGGAAAGTCAAAGAGAGTTGGAACAGGTGAGAGCCAATACGAGTAATATGACAGTGAAAATCACTTCCGAGTTGCGGATCGAAATCCCAGGAGAGTAGAGTTCGACGTATTTCCAGCGTTATGGGAACGAAGTATGCAAATCCTTTTTGAATAAGGGATTTAAGTACATGGTAATCAGGTGGTATAACGTGACCCCGCGTCCTAATTACTGGACGTGGGGATTTTTTATTTCAGAATCATAAATGCAGGAGGAAAATATGTACAACAAAGTAGATACCAATATGAACTTTGTCGATCGCGAAAAAGAAACGGAAAAATTCTGGCGCGAAAATGATATCTTCAAAAAATCCATGGAGAACCGTAAGGAAGGCGAGACTTACACATTTTATGACGGACCGCCTACGGCAAACGGAAAACCACATATCGGACATGTAGAGACACGTACCATCAAGGATATGATTCCAAGATTCCAGACCATGAAAGGAAAGTACGTCCCACGGAAAGCCGGATGGGATACCCACGGTCTTCCGGTAGAAATCGAAGTGGAGAAACTTCTTGGACTGGATGGAAAGGATCAGATCGAAGCATATGGTCTTGAGCCATTCATCAAAAAGTGTAAAGAATCCGTCTGGAAATACAAGGGTATGTGGGAAGATTTCTCAAATACGGTAGGTTTCTGGGCTGATATGGACAATCCATACGTTACCTATGATGACAATTTCATCGAATCCGAGTGGTGGGCATTAAAAGAGATCTGGAACAAAGGACTTCTCTACAAGGGATTCAAGATCGTGCCTTACTGCCCGCGTTGTGGTACTCCGCTTTCCGCACAGGAAGTTGCACAGGGATATAAATTAGTAAAAGAAAAATCTGCAGTTGTCCGTTTTAAGGTTGTCGGAGAGGATGCGTATTTCCTGGCATGGACCACAACTCCATGGACACTGCCAAGTAACGTGGCACTCTGTGTAAACCCGAATGATACTTATATTAAGGTAAAAGCTGTGGACGGCTACACGTATTATCTGGCAGAGGCACTGGCAGACAAGGTACTTTCCCCACTGTTATCCAAAGAGGACAAAGAGGCAGGAAAGAAAGCTTACGAAGTGCTTGAAACCTACAAGGGAAAGGATCTTGAGTACAAAGAATATGAGCCGCTTTATGCCTGCGCTAAGGAACTGGCAGATAAGCAGGGAAAGAAAGGATTCTTTGTCACCTGTGATACTTATGTCACCATGTCCGATGGTACCGGAATCGTTCATATCGCACCGGCATTTGGTGAGGATGATGCCAATGTCGGAAGAAACTATGACCTTCCGTTCGTACAGTTTGTAAACGGAAAAGGAGAGCTGACCGAGGAGACACCGTTTGCCGGTATGTGGGTAAAAGATGCCGATCCGGAAGTATTAAAGGATTTAAGTGCAAGAAAGCAGCTTTTTGATGCTCCGAAGTTTGAACATGAGTATCCACACTGCTGGAGATGTGACAAGCCTCTGATCTACTATGCAAGAGAGTCCTGGTACATCAAGGAGACCGCGGTAAAGGATGATCTGATCCGAAATAATAATACGGTTAACTGGATTCCGGAATCTATCGGTTCCGGTCGTTTCGGAAACTGGCTGGAGAACATTCAGGACTGGGCAATTTCCCGTAACCGTTACTGGGGTACCCCGCTTAATATCTGGGAGTGCGCGTGCGGACACAGAGAGTGTATCGGAAGCCGTGCCGAACTGGCAGAAAAGGCTAGTGATCCAAAGGCGGCAGAGGTAGAACTTCACAGACCATACATTGACGCCGTTACGATCAAGTGTCCGGAGTGTGGCAAGGATATGCACCGTGTACCGGAAGTATTGGATTGCTGGTTTGATTCCGGAGCTATGCCGTTTGCACAGCATCACTATCCATTTGAAAATAAAGAAGTATTTGAGCAGCAGTTCCCTGCAAAGTTTATCTCCGAGGCTGTGGATCAGACCAGAGGATGGTTCCATTCTCTTATGGCAGAATCGACACTGCTTTTCAACAAAGCACCTTATGAGAACGTCATCGTGCTCGGACATGTACAGGATGAAAACGGACAGAAGATGTCCAAGTCCAAGGGAAATGCCGTAGATCCGTTTGATGCCCTGCAGACATACGGCGCAGACGCTATCCGCTGGTATTTCTATACGGCATCTGCACCATGGATTCCAAAGAGATTCTCCGGCAAGCTTGTGCTTGAGGGTCAGCGTAAGTTTATGGGAACGCTCTGGAATACCTATGCGTTCTTCGTACTTTATGCAAATATTGACCAGTTTGACGCTACAAAATACAAGCTGGAGTATGACAAATTATCGGTTATGGATAAGTGGCTGCTTTCTAAGCTCAATTCTGCAGTAGCTGGTGTGGATGAAAGTCTTTCTAATTATAAGATTCCGGAAGCTGCAAAATATCTGCAGGAGTTTGTCGATGATATGAGTAACTGGTATGTCCGCCGCTCCCGTGAGCGTTTCTGGGCAAAAGGCATGGAGCAGGATAAGATCAATGCTTATATGACATTGTATACCGCACTTGTTACAATCAGCAAAGCGGCAGCACCGATGATTCCATTTATGACAGAAGATATTTATCGCAATCTGGTATGCTCCATCGATCCGTCAGCACCGGAAAGTATTCATCTGTGTGACTTCCCGGTTGTGGATGAAAAGCTGATCGACAAAGATCTCGAAACCGCAATGGATGAGGTATTAAAGATTGTTGTTAACAGTGCCAATATCAAGAACCGTCAGCCGATCGGACAGATGTATATCAAGGCACCGGAAGCACTGGGTGATTTTTATAAGGATATCATTGCGGATGAGCTGAATGTGAAGAATGTGACGTTTACGGATGATGTTTCTTCTTATACCGATTATCAGTTTAAACCACAGCTTCGTACCGTGGGTCCGAAATATGGAAAATATTTAAAACAGATTCAGGCTGTCCTGTCAGAACTTGACGGAAATGCTGCAATGAAAGAATTAAAAGAGAACGGATGTCTGAAACTTGACAGTGTAAGTTCTGAGGTTGTATTATTGGAAGAGGATCTGCTGATTACCATGACACAGGCAGAAGGCTTTGTGACCGAGGGGGACAACAATGTGACAGTTGTTATGGATACAAGACTGACTCCGGAACTGATTGAAGAAGGTTTTGTGCGTGAGCTGATCAGTAAGATTCAGACGATGCGTAAAGAAGCAGGTTTTGAAGTTATGGATCATATTGCTGTTTCTTATACAGCAGATGAGAAGGTAACTGGTATTTTCAATAAATATGGAGAAAAGATCCAGACAGAAGTACTTGCAAATGCTATCACTGCAGGCACACTTGCCGGATATCAGAAAGAATGGAGCATTAACGGTGAGAAGGTTACGCTGGCAGTGGAAAAACAATAGTGTCACGCAAACCAGGCACAGAGGAGGACTTTTGATGCGAGACAAAGTGTTTAGTAAAAAGGAGTTTATTGCTTCCGTGACAGAAAATGTCAAGACGATGTATCGTAAGACATTGAAAGAAGCGACACAGCAGGAGATTTATCAGGCTGTTTCACTGGCTGTCAAGGATGTTGTCATGGATGAATGGATGGCAACACAGCAGGTCATTGAAAAAGATGACCCTAAGATATTGTATTATATGTCCATGGAGTTTCTGATGGGCAGGGCACTGGGGAATAATCTGATTAATCTGGGGGCTTATGGGGAAGTAAAAGAAGCACTTGAAGAGATTGGACTGGATTTGAGTGTCATTGAAGACCAGGAGCCGGATCCGGCTCTTGGAAATGGCGGACTTGGCCGGCTGGCAGCATGTTTTATGGATTCTCTTGCTACTCTGGGCTATGCCGCATATGGATGTGGAATCCGTTACCGCTACGGTATGTTCAAGCAGCAGATTATTGATGGATTTCAGGTCGAAGTACCGGATAACTGGCTGAAGGATGGATATCCGTTTGAACTTCGCAGACCGGAATACTGCTACGAGATCAAGTTTGGTGGTCATGTGGAAGAAACCGCAGGGGAGGACGGAAATCTGCACTTTGAGCAGGTAGGGTATCAGTCTGTTCTTGCAATTCCTTATGATATGCCGATCGTTGGCTACGGCAACCATGTGGTAGATTCCCTGATGATCTGGGATGCACAGCCGAAGGAAGAGTTTTCACTGGATTCCTTTGACCGTGGAGATTACGATCAGGCAGTGGAGCAGGAAAATCTTGCCCGCAACCTGGTAGAGGTGCTGTATCCGAACGACAATCACGTAAAAGGAAAGGAACTGCGCTTAAAACAGCAGTATTTCTTTGTTTCCGCAAGTATCCAGCGTGCGCTGGAGCGTTTTAAGAAACATCACAATGATCTGCATGATCTGCCAAAGAAGGTAACGTTCCAGATGAATGATACCCATCCGACGGTTGCTGTTGCAGAACTGATGCGAATCCTTCTGGATGAGGAAGGCATGTCATGGGATGAGGCATGGGAGATCACAACACACTGTGTAGCTTATACCAACCATACCATCATGGCAGAGGCACTTGAAAAGTGGCCGATCGACATCTTCCAGAGACTGCTTCCGCGTGTATATCAGATCGTGGAAGAGATCAACCGCCGTTTTGTAGAAGAGATCCGTGCAAAATATCCGGATAATGAGGAGAAGGTGCGCAAGATGGCAATTCTCTACGACGGACAGGTGAAGATGGCAAATCTTGCAATTGTTGCCGGATATTCTGTCAACGGTGTGGCAAGACTGCATACAGAGATTCTTGAGAAGCAGGAACTTCGTGATTTCTATGAACTGTTTCCGGAGAAATTTAACAATAAAACCAACGGTATCACACAGAGACGTTTCCTTGCACATGGAAATCCACTGCTTGCAGACTGGGTAACAAAGCATGTCGGAAAAGACTGGATCACAAGTCTTGCGAAGGTCGAGGATCTGACAAAATATGCAACCGATCCGAAAGCACAGCAGGAATTTCTGGAGATCAAAAAGCAGAATAAGATCCGTCTGGCAAAATATATCAAGGAGCACAATGGTATCGAAGTCGATCCGAATTCTATCTTTGATGTACAGGTTAAGAGACTGCATGAGTATAAGAGACAGCTTATGAATATCCTGCATGTGATGTATCTGTACAACCAGATCAAGGAAAATCCGGGCATGGATTTCTATCCGAGAACTTTTATCTTCGGAGCAAAGGCTGCAGCCGGATATCGTACGGCAAAGAAGACCATTAAGCTGATTAACACTGTTGCGGATGTAATCAATAATGATCCATCCATCAACGGAAAGATCAAGGTTGTGTTCATTGAGGACTACCGTGTATCCATTGCAGAGTGGATTTTTGCGGCAGCAGATGTCAGTGAACAGATTTCCACAGCAAGTAAAGAGGCATCCGGAACCGGAAACATGAAGTTTATGTTAAACGGTGCGATCACATTGGGAACCATGGATGGCGCAAATGTTGAGATGTACGAGGAAGTTGGCGCAGACAATATCTTTATCTTTGGTATGAGCGCAGATGAGGTTATCGCACATGAGCAGCATCATGATTACAACCCATATGATATCTACAACAACGATGAGGATATCAGGAAAGTTGTCAACCAGCTGGTAGACGGAACATACTCCCACAATGACCGTGAACTGTTCCGTGAACTGTACAACTCACTGTTAAACCCACAGCAGGGACAGGTAGCAGACCGCTACTTTATCCTTGCAGATTTCCGTGCATATGCAAATGCACAGAAGAAGATCGGTGTTTATTACACCAACAAGAGTGCGTGGGCAAAATCTGCAATTTTAAATATTGCACACAGTGGTAAATTCTCTTCTGACAGAACCATTCAGGAATATGTCGATGATATCTGGAAACTGGATAAGATTGAAGTGAATACGGAAGGCTGTTAATCGCTTGGATGGCAGTAAAAAAGGCGGGAACCTGGTTGCGGTTTCCGCCTTTTTCGCGTAGAAATACTGGTCAAAAATTTCCTTTGTGGTAACATTTTCAGGATCAGTTTGACGTAGATAAAAGAAATGGTAAAATAAAAATGGAGGAGAATATCGATGAAAATTGCAATATGTGATGATGAAAAACATTACTGCAAACAGATACAGGAATGTGTGGAAATATATTTGGACAAGCATCATATATACGGGAAAACAGAAATTTTTATGGATGGAAATGCCTTGTTAGAAAGAGGTATGCTGGCGGAATTTGATGCTTTGTTTCTAGATGTGGAATTTGGTGGAAAAGCGCAGGGAATGAAAATTGCAAGAGAGGTGCATCAGAGAAATGCAATGCTTCCGATTGTATTTGTGTCGGCATTTATTAAATATTCCGTAGAAGGATATCGCGTAAATGCGCTACGTTATCTTTTGAAAAATGCAAAAGATTTGCAGAAAGAAATAGAAGAAAGCATGGATACCGTTCTTTCCGTGTATACGCAGAGACAAAAGAAAAAAACATTTCGTTTTCGGGGGGAGACCGTAACGCTTTTACTGGATCAGATTATGTATATTGAAAGCAAAGCTCATCAGCTGTTTTTTTATTTGTGCGATGATACCTGTCGATGTATGGGAAAACGGACACTTGATGAAATGCAGAGAGAACTGACGGAGGATGAAGGAAGATTTTTGCGTATCCATAAAAGTTTTTTGGTGAATATGAACGACATCAGTACGCTCAAACGTTATCAGGTTCAGTTATTTTCGGGAAAACAGCTGCCGATTCCGCGAGAGCGTTATGCAGTGGTGGAAATGCAGTATGAGGAGTGGAAAAACAGAAATGATTGATTTTGTGGAAAATCTGTTTTTTATTTTAATTGAGACGATATGTTGCTGTCTGTATTTTCAAACGTTTTCAAAATTTCGGTTTACAAAGAAAATACAAATCTTGCAATTTATTGGGCTGACAGGGTGTATGACAGCGGTAATCTATCTTTTTGCAACAATTCCTTTTTGGAAAATGCCAACAGTCTGGTTTTTATTTGCGGTATCGATGTATGGAATGTTTCAAATGAAATTTTTCGAAGCATTGGGAATGGGAGCTTTGTACTATGCCCTTCTTCTGGTTGTGGATGTATTGGCATATGCCTGTAATGACATTTTGCAATTTCGTATGGGAGGGGAAACAAAAGTGTATGGGTGGAAAGCATGGCTGATTGCATTGCTTGGGAAAATGTTCTTATTTATAATTATTCTTTTGGTAAGACGAATATTCGGGAAATCGGCAGTAGAAACACTCTCGAAGAGAGAATGGATAAAGTTTCTGGTATTTCCGATATTCACCATTTTTATGATCGCATGGATGCTGGTGGTCGTTCAGAGTTCACAGGCGGGATCTGGAAAAATCCCTATAGTGTTGGCATTTTCACTGGTAGGACTCAATGTTTTTATTTATGGATTGCTCTATGATATCCTTCAGAAAGAAGTCAGGACAAGAGAATATATGGTGTCCATGGCGAAAGCAGAGGGAAAAATACAATTATATCAAAAGCAGACGGCTTTTATACATGATTACCAGAATCAGATGCAGTGTGTCAGAACATTGCTGATGAAAAAAATTACAAGGAGGCAGAGCAGTATTTGGAGCAGATGTGTAATGTGGGTGCGGATGTATGGAATGTTATTGATACGAATCATATGATCGTAAATGCGGTTCTCAACGCAAAATATCAGGAAGCACAGGAAAGTGGAATTGGAGTTACGATAAAGATTAATGATTTATCTGGCTGGAGGATGGCTTACAATGATGTGACGATATTGCTTGCAAATTTGCTTGATAATGCAATTGAAGCCTGCAAATTATGCGAAGACAAAAAGCATATCTGGTTTAAATGTGTTCAGGAATCGGGAAAAATTATTTTATCCGTAAAAAATACATATTGCGAAATGAATAGGAAAAAGAAAGAGGGACTACACGGAATAGGATTAAAAAATGTAGAACATGTGATCACATCTTATGGTGGAAATTACAGTATAAAAAAAATACAGGGAAAATTTATTGTGACTATTTTATTCTGGATGGAAGAATAGAGATTCAAGCAGCTGAAAAGAGAACTTTTACAGATATTATGTAAGGGTTCTCTTTTTTGTTGTGATAAATGGTCGAATTTTGTACCAGTAATGCTGTTTTTTGTTCATAGGCTTGCTTGGAGAAAATTATTCTTATAATGTAAAAATGGAGGTAGAATATAAAGTTTAAATAATAGTTTAGAAAGGAAGTGAAAAATAAAATGTTGAAGCTGTCAGAAAAAACATTAAAAGTGCTTTGGAAAATTGCTACAAGAGAAGTGGATAAGCAGAAATTATCATGGCCGCCACTTTGTGCGGGAATTTATCATCAACCTAAAAGACCAAAGAAAAAATAAAAAGATAAGGAGTAAAGTTTATGAAAATAAAATGGAAACGAGCAGTGAGCATTATACTTGTAATGACACTTATGGTAACTTTCGCCCAATGGAAGGTTTACGCGGATGAAGAAAAAGAAACGACAGAGATAGTTGAAAATAATTTGGAAGTTGTATATCAGGAGAAAGAATATAAGATAATCATTAGTTTGAAAGAACATTGGGATAGTGGATATAATGCTAATGTAAAAATTGAAAATATAGGTGAGGAAACAATTGAAAACTGGTATTTGCAGTGGGTGTATGAAGAAGATATTACAAATATCTGGAATGCTGAAGTGAAGTCACATCAAGATGCAAACTATATAATTAAAAATGTTACATGGAATCAGGATATTGAATCAGGAAAATCAATTGAATTTGGTTTTAGTGGAAATAAAAGTTTTACAGGCTTTCCAAAAGAATGTAAACTGGTTGGCGATAGCTCGGAAGTGAAAAAAGATGATTATACAATTCAATATCAGTTGGATAGTGATTGGGGAGATGGCTTTACAGGGAGAGTTTTAATTACAAACAATACAGAGCAGACACTAGAAGATTGGGTATTGGAAATGGATTTTGCGCGTCAAATTACAAATATTTGGGATGGAAAAATCAAATTACATGAAGAAAATCATTATATAATTCAAAATGCTGGATATAATAGTAATATAATGGCGGGGCAAACTATTTCATTTGGATTTAATGGAATAAATGGAAAAAAGGAAATGGAGCCGGAAGCATATCATTTGTATTCATATAATGATGAAGCTGAACAATATAAGACGATTCATTTTGAACTTAATATTGATCCGGATGGAGTTACGAATATACCAGAGGATCAAATTGTGGAAACAGGTAAATATATGCAGGAACCAGAACAAAATCCACAAAAAGATGGATATGTTTTTTTGGGATGGAGTACAGATGTAAATGGAGATGAATATTTTATTCCGGATGAAACACCTATTGTAAAAGATTTAGTGCTTTATGCAGATTGGTTTAATTATATAGATGAAACAGATACAGATAAAGATGGTTTAAGTGATGAGTTAGAGAGAATATTAGAAACAGATCCATTGAAAGAAGATACAGATGGAGATGGAATAAATGATAGAATAGAAATTGATCAGTTGCGAACAGATCCGACAATGTCGGATAGTGATCAAAATGGCATAGAAGATGGGGAAGAGGATAGTGATGAAGATGGTTTAAAAAATAAAGAGGAATTGGAGATTGGAACAGATCCGATGAATGAGGATACCGATGGGGATGGATTGAATGATTTTGAAGAAATAAATACATATGGGACAGATCCAGTGAATGAGGACTCTGATGGGGATGAAGTTTCAGATAAAAAAGAAATTGAAATAGGGACAGATCCACTGAAAAAAGAAGAAAGTTTTCATGTTACAGAACAAGCGGAAGGTGATGGAAAAGTGCAGGCATCTGTTACGATTGATTTAAATGGTGAACAGGTTGAAACACTTACGGTAAAACCAACCGGAACTGAATTCCTTTTTCCAAAAGAAATGCCTGGATACATTGGAAATGCATATGAATTTTCTGTAGATGGAACGTTTGATTCTGCAAAGTTGTCTTTTACATTTGACGAGGAATTATTAAAAGATAAGGATTTTGACCCGATAATTTATTATTATAACGAAAACATAGGAATGGAGGAAATGCCAACATCCATTCATGGAAATACGGCGACAACCGAAACAACACATTTTTCAAAATATATTTTATTAAACAGGAAAGAGTATGAAAAAGCTGACTTGAAAAAGTAAATTCCAGTGCAAGAGTAAATTCCATCGGCTTTTAA
>OCIU01001648.1_pt1 | contig 14806 bp, 21 predicted proteins | sample 1538471 | NCBI WGS metagenome assembly OCIU01 (sample SAMN04571693, study PRJEB22368) | human gut metagenome | biome: human gut; material: stool | host: Homo sapiens | place: Luxembourg | collected 2012-06-01 | reverse complement strand
TAGTGATATAGCATTAGAAATAGTGACTACCAAAAACGATGTTACTAAAGGGCTTTTTGTACCTATATTCATCTCTAAATTCAAATCTGAAATTTTCAAATGTAATTTAGTTAATTCCTTTAAATCACTTAGTTTAAATACCTTTTTGAATTTTTTTAAATCTATTTTTTCCAGTTGTACCTTAGAATAAATCTTTTTAGCTCTTTTACTATTAAGATTAAACCAAATATACTTGATTTTATTTGCAAAGTAAATTGAGAATATTATTGCATATTTGGTGTTATTTTTTGTCTGCATATTTGATATACTTAAATTTTTTATTTGTATATGCAATGTCGAGGCTATTATCAAAATTGCAGTAATTCCTATAAGAATTATTAGTCCAGACAAAAATAAAACTAATATCATAATAGCCTCCTTTTTAAGTTACTTGATATTAGTTTTTCCAATTTTTTTATTTTTAAACATTTATTGTCTTTTTGCTTTTTGTACTGTTATATCTCCAAACAATTCTTCTTGATCTGTAACTACCTTACTTCTTCGTGAAAGTTCTAAAAGTCCTGTAAAAGCTGTCATAACTTCTTGTTTATTACATTTTTTAGTTGAAAATAATTTATTAAAAACAAATTTTTTATTACGTATAAGTTCTTTAAACATTACTTTTACTTTACTTTCAACCGTATATGTATCTGTAATTGCAATTTTTTCAATATTTTTAGCATTCTGATTTAGTTTTTGCGCATTTTTTTCTATTATGCTTTTATACATTTCAGAAATCATTTCTTTTGTATATGTTGCTTCAAGTTTCTGTTTTGGTAATTCAATTACTTCTGGATTTTTAAAAACTTTTTTAGAATTATTTTCTAAACATTCTCTTAATGTTTTAGTAATTTCTTTATATTTTTTATATTCAATAATTCTTCTTAAAAGTTCTTCTTCTGTTAATTCTTTTTCTTCTTCAACTTCATTTGGAAGAAGTGTTTTTGATTTTAAATATAATAATGTAGAAGCCATCATTAGAAATTCACTTGCAATTTCTAAATTCAATTCTTCCATAGCATTTAAGTATGCTATATATTGATCTGTGATTTCACTAATTTTTATATTACAAATATCCATTTTATTTTTATCAATCAGATGACATAACAAATCCAATGGTCCTTCAAAGTTTTCTACTTTTACTTTATATTTATTTGTTTCTAATGTTAATACGTTTTGCATAATTTCCCCTTACTATACTTCTTCAAATGCCTCTTTAGTAATCTCTAAAGAATACCCTTTTCTATATAAAAACTGTTCAATTTCTTCTCTTTCCATCTGAGGTTGTTTTTTTAATATAATTTTTTTGGCACATCTTAATTCATATTCTACTATTTCATCTTCATTTTTCTCAAAATACCAATCAATTATATCACTACTAATTCCTTTTGCATACAATTTACTTTTCATTTCTCTTATTGATAATGTGTTAATTGCCATAAACTCATTGACAGCTCTTTCAATATAGTTCTCATCATTTATATACCCAATTTCTTTTAAATGTTCAATAACATCTTCTAATAAGTTTTGGTCAGCAGAAGAAGAGAACTTCTGAATTACTTCTTTTTCTGTTCTCTTCTTATACATTATGTATTTTAATATTTTTGTTTTTAATTTATCAAATTCTTCTATATTGTTGTACAATGTCTTCTCCTATTATTCTTCATTTGATGGTTCTGTTTCTTGTTCAGGGTCTAATTCTTCTTCTCCTAAACTTTTCTCAAAAGCTTTTTCATAATTTGCTCTAATCTTTCCTTCTATTTCTTCTGCGATTTTTGGATTCTTTGCTAAATATTCTTTAACATTTTCTCTTCCCTGTCCAATTCTCTCTCCGTTATAACTAAACCATGAACCACTCTTTTCAACAATGTCTAAATTAACAGCAGCATCAAGTATGTTTCCTTCTTTAGATATACCTTTACCATAAATTATATCAAATTCAGCTTCTCTAAATGGTGGAGCTACTTTATTTTTTACAACTTTTACTCTTGTACGGTTACCAATAACCTCTCCATCTTGTTTCAAGCTTTCTACTCTTCTTATATCAAGCCTTACAGATGCATAAAATTTTAAAGCTCTACCACCTGGTGTTGTTTCTGGATTTCCAAACATTACTCCAACTTTTTCTCTTAATTGGTTTATAAATACAATTACACATTTTGATTTATTTATAACACCTGCTAGTTTTCTTAATGCTTGAGACATTAATCTTGCTTGAAGACCAACATGAGCATCTCCCATGTCTCCATCAATTTCTGCTTTTGGTACTAAAGCTGCAACTGAGTCTACAACTATAATATCTAATGCTCCACTTCTAACTAAAGCTTCGGCTATTTCCAATGCTTGTTCTCCAGTATCTGGTTGTGAAACTATAAGTTCATCTATATTAACACCTAAATGTTTTGCATAAACTGGGTCTAAAGCATGTTCTGCATCAATAAAAGCTGCTTCTCCGCCCATTTTTTGTGCTTCTGCAATTAAATGTAATGCCAAAGTAGTTTTTCCTGAAGATTCTGGTCCAAATACCTCTATGATTCTTCCTCTTGGAATACCACCAATTCCTAAAGCAATATCCAAACTTAAAGCACCTGTTGGTATAGCCTCAACATTCATTGCTGTATAATCTCCTAATTTCATAACAGAACCTTTTCCAAATTGTTTTTCAATTTGACCTAGTGCAGCTTCTAATGCTCTCATTTTTTCTGAATTATCTTTACCCATTATATTTTCCTCCTAAAATATTGTAAACGTTTGTTTGTGTTTATTATATATTATTATTTTTATTTGTCAAGCAATTTTTTATATTTTTTATTGCTTATTGTCTGTACCAATTAGAAAAATTATAAAATATACTGTAACAGTTTGGCTTTACGTCACCCATTAAGTCTGTAGAATATGCAATTGTGTCATGATTATAGTATAATCCTATATATGGTACATCATTATCATAAATTTTAAAAATTTCGGCATACTTTTCTTTAAGAACTGTTTCATCTGTAATAGTATTTATTTCATTCATAATTGTGTTAACTTGCTCATTTTCATAGTTTGCTAAATTACTTTTTCCTATAATATAATCTAAATTTGGAGAAATCGGAATATACATTCCTGTTAAAATCATTTCATAATTTTTATTTTTTAAGTATTTATTATATTGTTGATTTGATACTTCTTTTATATTAATTTTTATGCCAAATTCTTCTAACTCTGCTTTTAACTCTGTTGCAACTTTTATCCTCTTTTTATTTTCCTTACTTACTACTAAATCAATATTTATTGTTTTTGTTATTCCTTCTATTTCTTTTTGCCATATTCCATATTCATAATTCCATCCAGAATTTTCTAATATTTCTTTGGCTTTAGTTTTGTTAGTTTTATTTTCTTTTGTAAGTCCTACTGTTAAATAGTAATTATTTAATAATGGATAATTAGCTATTGTAGCTTTGTTTTCTAATACAGATGCTACTATCTTTTCTTTATCTATTATCATACTAATGGCTTGTCTTATTTCTTGATATTGTAAAATTGTATTTTTACAATTTAATGCCAAATAGTCATATTCTCTATTTTCATAAGTTTTTTTGTTATACCCTAAACTTCCAATATATTCTTCCGATTCTTCACTACTTGTATGAATGAAATCTATACTTCCTAATTTAAATGAATTATATTCTTTTCCTCTACTATCATAAATATTTATATATATTGTTTTAAGGTTTGAATTTTCAATATCTATATCTCTCCAATTATCATTTCTACTAAGTTCAATTTTATCATTTTCAGTTTTAGTAATTTTGTATTTTCCTGTTCCAACTGGTGTTGATGTATAATTAAAGCTTTTGTTCTTATATTGTTTAGATGAAACTATTGGAAATATTAAATTATATTCAAAAAAAGCTTCTTCTTCTTTTAATTCAATTCTAATTGTATATTTGTCTATTACTTCCACGTTTTTTATATTTTTTACATTTTGATAAAAAATTGATTCTGTTTGATTTTGCAATCTATCTATTGAGAACTTTACATCTTCTGATGTAAAGTTATTATCATCATGCCATTTTACATTTTCTTTAAGTTTAACTATATAAGTTTTTTCATTTACTCTTGACCACTCCTCAGCCAAACACATTGATATTCTGTAATCTTCTGATATACTAAGCAATGGTTCAAATATAAGTTGATCAATATAAATTACCTCTTGATTATTGGTTTGATATGGATGAATACTATCAAAGTTAGAAATTCCCATTCTTATATTTGTAACCATATCAATCGTTTTATATGATATTTCTTTACTTTCTTCATTATTACTGCTATTTTCTTTTCTTGTTAGTAGATATACAGCTCCAGCAATTACTAATAATATAAATATAATAATTATAATTTTAAACGGCTTTAACTTCATTATCCACTCTCCTTTTGCTTTCTCATTGTATAATATATTTTAGGCTTTTTCAAGAATTTAAAACAAAAAGCACAAAAATATAATTAATATATTTTTGTGCCCCTATATAAACTATTTTACAGTTATTTTACTTTCTTGATTCAACAATTAATTTAATACCTGTTCTGTCTTCCCCTTCAACCTCTACCTCTGCAAATGCTGGTATACATACCAAATCCACTCCTGCTGGTGCTACAAATCCTCTTGCTATTGCAACAGCTTTAACTGCTTGATTTAATGCTCCTGCTCCAATTGCTTGCATTTCTGCTTTGTTTGATTCCTTTACCAAACCTGCTATTGCTCCTGCAACTGAGTTTGGATTTGATTTTGATGAGATTTTTAAAACTTCCATTTTTGCCTCCTAATTTTTTTATTTTTTGTTCCGTGAACATTTATATTTATATTACACTTTCAAAAAATTGTCTAGTATTTTTTGGAAAAAAGTGGAAGTTTCGTGTTTTATTTTTTTACATTTTTTGTCATTTATTTTACAATTATTCTCTCTATTTTCTCTGTTTTACAATTTTCGTCATTTATTTCAAATATACATCCATTAAGCATACAATTTCCATCTGCTAATTTATATCTTTCTGGTAGCGATGTCACAAATCTCTTTACTGATTCTTCTACTCCCATACCAATAACTGAATTTATTGGACCTGTCATTCCTAAGTCTGTTATATATGCCGTTCCTTTTTCTGTTATTTGTTCGTCAGCTGTTTGAACATGTGTGTGTGTTCCAAATAGTACATTGATTTTTCCATCTAGAAAATGTCTCATAGCGATTTTTTCAGCAGTTGCTTCAGCATGAAAATCAACTATTATTATTTCAGCTTCGTTTGTTTTCTGCCACTGTAAAAGGATTTTCTGATAGTACATTCATGTCTGTTCTTCCAATTAAATTAATAACTGCAATATTCTTCTCTTTGCATTTATATATACCATATCCTTTTCCTGGTATTCCTTTAGAATAGTTTGCTGGTCTAATTAATTTTGGGTGATTTATAAATTGAAAAATATCTTTTTTAGCCCATGTATGGTTTCCCATTGTAAATGCGTCTATTGGTAATTTCAATAGTTCATTCCAATTTTCACAAGTAATTCCCATTCCTCCTGCAACATTTTCTGCATTTACTACTATAAAATCTATTTTTGCTTCTTCTTTTAATTTTGGTAATACTTGTTTTAATTTATCTAATCCATTTTCTCCAACAATATCTCCAACTGCTAATATTTTCATTCGAATCATTCTTCCTTTCTAGGACAAATTTTATATGATATATTATAAACTTTAGTTTCCAGTTTCGTCAATAGTTTTAAAAACAGACTAGTATTATATAAAAATTTAGTATATAATTATTGTTGTTTATGCGAATATGCTGGAATTGGCAGACAGGCACGTTTGAGGGGCGTGTGCAATATTGCGTATGGGTTCAAGTCCCATTATTCGCACCAATTTTATTTAGGAGGAATATTATGAAAGAAGAATTTTTATTATTATTACAGTCAGTTCAAAGAGAAGGTATGGATAAATTACTTGCATACATTGAAAAAACAGACTTTTTTAAAGCACCTGCTAGTACAAGATTTCATGGTAATCATGAAGGTGGGTTATTAGAACATAGTTTAAATGTTTACCATTTATTAAAAGAAAAATTACTACATAAACCATATAGCGATATTGTTAAAGCTTCTGATGAAACAATTATATTAATAACTTTACTACATGACTTTTGTAAAGCAAATTACTATACTGTTGATTATAGAAATAAGAAAAATGAAGATGGTATTTGGGTTAAAGAACCATATTATACAGTTAATGATACTATTCCTTATGGACATGGAGAAAAATCTGTAATGATGATTACTAAATTTATTGACTTGACTTTAGAAGAAATGTATTGTATTCGTTGGCACATGGGATTTACAGAACCAAAAGAATTATATAATACTATTAGTACTGTTTATGAAAGATATCCTCTTGCTTTAGCATTACATGAAGCTGATTTAGAGGCAAGTTACATCCTTGAAAGTAGAAAAAAATAATTATGAAGTTATCATATATAAATTTAAATAAATATTTCAATGTAAAAGAAGTTTTAAAGGCTGAGTTTTCAATGTCTGATAGACTACTATTAAAATTGAAAAAACTAGATAAAATTTATTTAAATGGTAAGGTTACATCTGTAAATCATCCTATTGTTGAAAACGATTTAATTGAATGTCACCTAGATTATGACGAAGATAATTCAAATATTGTGCCTACTAAAATATCAATCAATATCATATACGAAGACGAAGCTTATTTAGTTGTAAATAAACCTGCAGGAATTCCTGTACATCCTTCCATGGATCATTATACAGACAGTCTCGCTAATGGTGTTATTTTTTATTTTAATCAGATTGGTTTAAAAAAGAAAATAAGACCTGTTAACAGATTAGATAAAGATACTTCTGGTATTGTTATTTTTGCAAAAAATGAATATATTCAAGAATGTTTGATTAAACAAATGAAAAATAAGCAATTTATAAAAAAGTATATTGCTATTGTTAATGGTAATTTAGATAATCTCGAAGGAATTATAAATGCTCCTATAGCCAGAAAAGAAAATAGTATTATTGAAAGATGTGTAAGTGAAACTGGTGATACTGCCATTACACATTATAAAGTTTTAAAAAGAAATGATAATTTTGATGTTATAGAATGTATTTTAGAAACTGGTAGAACTCATCAAATTCGAGTACATTTTGCATATTTAGGTCACAGTCTATTAAGTGATACTCTATATGGTGTATCTTCAACTTTAATAAATAGACAAGCTTTACATGCTTATGAAGTTGAATTTATTCATCCAATTACAAAACAAAAAGTAAAATATATAGCTGATATTCCAGATGATTTTAAAAATATATTAAAAAAAACGTAGGCTCTTACCTACGTTTTTTCATTTTTAAATAGTAAATCTATAAGCCGGGTTCTGTCATTTAAGATAGTCATTTATCTACTACTTATATTGCTATAAGTCTCATGCCACCAAATTGGAAGACGACGAGTAGTCTTATCCTTCCTGCTCGGTGTTGCTCCAGATGGGGTTTACACTGCCTAATATGTCACCATATTAGTGGTAGGCTCTTACCCTGCCTTTTCACCCTTACTATAAATTTTATCATAGCGGTTATTTTCTGTTGCACTTTCCTTAAGGTTGCCCTCACTGGACGTTATCCAGCATCATTACTCTATGGAGCCCAGACTTTCCTCGTACGCTGCTTTTCAGCCTTGCTATACGCGACTATCCAACTTACTACTTCTTTATTATACTACATTTTGGTTTAAACTTCAATGAAAATCACTCATCTTTTTCCAATTTTCATGATATTATAATTTCCATTTTACTCATTAAATTTCTATACTCTATAAAAAATATTTCTTTATCTTTTAGATTAACTGCTTTTTTTAATTCATTTATTAATACATAGCATTGGCTCATTGTAGCTTGATTTGTATAGTCACTTGTTACTGTATTTAATAAGTTAGAAAACCTTTTTTCTGCATCTGATAATTTTGTATATGCCTCATCCCATCTATCATTTGTAACATTTGTATATGCAGTTACAGCATTATGTTGAATTGATAGAATTTCTTTTTGTCTTTCATCTATATTATAGGCTTTTCTGTATTCTAATATTTTAGCATGCATCTCTGTTACTTCATCCATGGCACTTGCTTTATTCTTATTTTTTATTGCTTGTGTAGCTTTATTTAAATTATCATTAAATGCTAATATTATAGAATTATCAATGTTTAATGTATATAAGTCTATGCTAATCGTATTCCATACCTGATATGTTTGTTCTATTTCTGTTTGTATTTTTTCCCATTTAGCGTCATATTTTCCATTATTTTTTAAAATACCGTTTTGAACTGTATCTGTTTTTTCTTCTACTTTGCCATTCTGTTGCAAATTATCATTTGATTTACCTGTTTTACTATCTCTCTGATCACTTAAATTTGTATTTATGTTCGTCTGAATTTTTGGTTCTGTTTCTTGAAGTCTATTATCTCCAATACTCAATCCATTAAATTCTCCTAACATTGTCACAAAATATTGATCTAAATATATTAGCTCTTGAGATATTTTGTCCTCTAATTGATTGGAATCAACTTGACTTTTAGAATATACAATAATTGAAGATAATATAATAATAATAACTAAAATTGAAATTATTATAATTGTTGTTTTTTTCATATTTCTTCACCTTTTTTATTTTCTATTTATTATTTACAAAAAATTGCCTTTTATTCTTAAGTATAATTATTTTTTTTATAAAGATAATAAAATAAAGGGAGATTAATTTATGAATGCAATTGTTAAGTTATACAGCAGTAAATCTGGTGAAATTTCAAGTTTTTTAAAAAAGTTTTCTGAAAAATATTCAGAAATTGATACAGATTTGTTTTGGCAAAAAGAGTATCAAAACCCTATTGAAATTTGCGATATTATTGGAGCTTTAATTGATAATAATGACACATATAATATAAATATTTGGATTAGTTTAGACTCAGATATCTTTATAAATATAACTCAAAGTAATTTAGATGATATCATAAGATACATGTTTGAAAGATATCCTTATTAAATTAATCATTTTTCTGTTATTTATTCATAAAATTAATTAGGAAGGATTGATTTTATGAATAATATTAAACTAGCAATTGTAGGTGCAACAGGACTAGTTGGGCAAACAATTATTAAAGTTTTAGAAGAAAAAAAGTTATCCATTAATGAATATGCTTTTTTTGCTTCTAGTAAATCAGCAGGAAAAAAATTAAATCTATTAGGTAATACCTATATTATAAAAGAATTAACATACTCTTCTTTTGACTCTAACTTCAATTTTGCAATTTTTTCTGCAGGTGGAAATGTTTCTAAAGAATTTGCTCCTATTGCCGTTTCTAAAGGTTGTACTGTTATTGATAATAGTAGTTACTTTAGAATGGACCCAAATGTTCCATTAGTTGTTCCAGAAGTTAATTTTAGTGATGCAAATAAAAATACTGGAATTATTGCCAACCCAAATTGTTCTACTATTCAGGCAGTAGTAGCTTTAAAACCTTTAGATGATAAGTATAAAATAAAAAGAATGGGGCTTGGACCGTATCATCGTGTCAACTTACCAAGCCGTATCAGGTGCTGGTTATAAAGGAGTAAATGATTTAAAAAACGGAATAGAAAATTTTGATAAAGAATTATCAATTTTTGAAAATCAAAAAACAAGTTATGAGTTACAAAAGTTCAATGTTTCCATTTTTAATAACTGCATTCCTCATATTGATATGCTATTAGATAATGGCTACTCAAAAGAAGAAGAAAAAATGATAAATGAGACAAGAAAAATTTTAAATAATCCTAATTTAAAAATAACTGCAACTACAGTCAGAGTTCCAGTTCTTAATAGTCACTGTGAATCTATTAATGTTGAATTAGAAAATGAGTTTAAATTAGAAGAATTAAAACAAATACTAAAAAAATCTCCTGGAGTTGTTTTAAAAGATGATGATTATCCTACCACCCTAGATAGTAATAATAATGATAATGTTTTTATAGGTAGAGTTCGTAGAGACTTTAGTGTTCCTTCTGGAATTAATTTTTGGGTAGTAGCTGATAATTTAAGAAAAGGCGCTGCTAGTAATGCAATTCAGATTTTAGAAGGATTAATAAGAAAGTCATTTTGCTAAGTAGTATAGTAAAAAAGAAAAAAATGGCACATAAGGTAGAACTTAAATAAGAACAAAATTGTTCTTATTAGGTTCTTCCTTATTTTATTGATATTTTGACAGCTTGATATGATATAAGATTTAATTCATTTTGTAGAGAGAATAAATTTTAGGAGGTTTTGAGTTATGAGAGAGATAACTTATCATAGAGAAGGAGATTATTATATTCCTGACTTATATTTAGCAGAAAATGAATACGAAAAAAATTATCATATTGGAAAGTATGGTCATTTAAGATTAGAATATTTAAAAAAATATAAAAAGGCTGATTATACCTGTATCTCAGGTTTCTGCTCCTTATTTTAATATAAAAAGGCTGATTATACTATAATGCTTATGGAAGGAAGTTTAAGAAAACATATCGTTGATACAGATAAACAAGCAAAAGTAAGATATAATATACTTATGAAACAAATGCTAGAGAAAAATCCTATTGATGAAAACTTAAAGGATACTAATCCATTAAAATGGGTTGGACTTATGAATAATTATAAACATTGTGTCGAAGAAATTATATATTATGAATTTATTAACTGTTAGTCAGTAAAAGGGTGAGTAAATCAAATTTTACTCACCCTAAAATATACATTAATATTGTAATATATGTTTCGTAATTCGTATTATTTTCTAAAAAAATTTTTAATTGTCTTCCAAATTTTCTTATACCATTTTATATTCTTTCTTTCTATTAATGATAATTCTTGATTATTTTGTGCATTATCTATAGAAGAATTTCTATGCTGATTACTAAAAATATTATCTGGATTATGCTTTTCTCTAGGCTCCACTTGATATTTATTTTCATTTTCCTTTAAAATATTCTTTACTTCCGATATTTCATTATCATTTTTACACCAATAATTTAAATATAACAGAACTATTATAGAAATTGTTTCTTTTTTTATATTTTGTTCATTTAATGGTATATCGTCAGTATATTGTGGATTATAATTAATTTCTCTTTTTTCTTTTAACATATTAATTAAGCTAGTTGGCAATTTATCTATATATTCATTTCCTAATAAATTTAAAACTTGATATACCTCTGAATATATTTCTTTGGTTTTTATATTCATACTTCTTTTCCTTTATAATCTTTTTCAGGTTCATCTAGTCCTTCTCTTAATGTTTCTTTAGCAATAGCTATGTCAGATAATTTTGTCCCTTTACAAGCATCTAGTAAAATTTTTCGTATTCTTTTACTTTTCGTTGAATCAGATAAGCTTTCACTTTGTGAGCTATGATCTAAAATGACTCTTCTTACATTTTTTCTTTGTGGACTTGATGAGTTATCACTTTGCTCATTAGTATTCAAAATAATTTGTCTTGTATTTCTCTTTCCTACATCTTGAAAGATTTCTTTTTCTTTATATTTTTAAGCTAATGTTAAAGCATTATCTATCAGCGATGAGTTCCATCCTAATTGTTGCATTCTCTCTTTAATTTGACTTAATTGTCCAATATTTCCACTAGCAATTAATTCATTATAATTTCTTGAAATATCATCCATATTTGAAGATATTTCAGTAAAAAGCACCTCTCTATCTTCTATTGAAAGATTTGAATAATGCCTTCCATTTTTTATAAAGCTCTCGCTGCCATCTTGATTTTCACAGTAATATCCTAAAATAAACTGTGGTGGTATTTTCTTCATTTTCGAACAGATTCTATCTAATATGCAATGTTCGTCATATTGTTGCCCTGCTGTTCTTTTATTTTGTTCTGGAAAGCCTAAAAAGATTGTTTCTCCACTTTCATTTTGTATATATAAAGGTACAGCAATTATAATATTTGCTTTTGTTCCATTACCAAACTGATATCCACTAATTTCTCTACTTATTCTTTGCATATCTTCATTCGTTCCTAAAGAAATTGATGTACTTAAAATAGTTTTACTATTATTATTTATATTTAAACCTTCGTTGCTAATACTGTCTGCTATACCTTGTTTTTCTTCTCTGCTACCTTTATCAATTCCATGAATACCAACTCCATATTCGCCTTGTTCTAGTCCCTCTAAAGTTTCTAATAAATCAGTTTTTTCTTTTTTTATTTCTTTATCTTTATCCAGTTCTTGATATTCAATTTCAATATCTTCATTGTTTTGAAACCTATATAATGTTTCTATTCCTATCTCAATCAAATGTGGATTTTCTGTCATAACTGCCCTGACATTTGTTAGTTTCAAAGTATATGCTGCTGAGTTGTCAATATAAAATTTGCCATCTTTTTTATATACCATCAATTTTCTTTTTAGTCTTGACTTTGTTTTAGTTGTTTGATTTGTGTGAGTTGTATTCGTCTTTAATGCTGTTTCACTTTTAGTTCCTAAAACTGTATCCGTCCTTAAACTTGGACTTCTTGTTGAAAGTAACTGTCTTTGTTCTATTTGTTTTTTTATGCTCTGGTTACTTTGATATCTTACCATATTATACTCCTATTATCTCTTAATAAAGAATCTATTTGTTATTAATTATACACAATATCTATGCGCACATTTTCTCTTTATATTTCAGTGATATTTGCTTTTTCGTTTCTTCCATTTGTTTTATAATTCCCTTTATAGTAGATGTAATATCTAAAATTTTAGCATTATTTTTTTGCTTTATATCTTTTAAATATTCAATTTCATAATTATCTACAAATTTCTTATAGCTACTTTTACCAAAGATTATATTAAAAAAATTTCTTTTTATTTTATTAATTATATTTTCATCATAAATTTGTAATTGATAAATATTATTTTTAAATATTTCATCTATATTATTTAGAGCATCCTCTATACACCATTTTATTCTTGCCTTACACTCTTCAATAATAACAGCATAATTCAATTTTTTCTCAGCACAAGCTATTATAGTATTGCTTATTTTCTCTACTTCTTCATCTTTTAAATCTTCTTTTTGTATTCTTTCTGTTAGTGTTACTATATTGGCAATAGCATTTTTTTGATTATTTATAGCACTTTCCATTATTTTAAATACATTTACATACAAATTATCATATGTATTAATTAGCTTGTCTATTTGAATTTTATATTTTTCTATATTATTATTTATTTCGTAATTGTATTTTTCAGTTTTCTGATTATAAAATCTTGCTTTTTGCTCAAAAAATTCTCTTATTTCATTTATTTTTTTATTTTTCAATTCTTCTATGCTTTTTTGATATATCGCTAATTCAATCATTGAAATTTCATTCTCTATATTATCCAAATTATATAAATTTTCATTTAATTTTTCAAATATTTGATTTTCTTCCATCGTATCTCTCCTAATTATCTAAACATATCATCTATTTTATCTTGATAGTTTTTACCCAATTTATTCATACCTCTATCCATTTTATTTAGTGTTGGGCTTAAAATCTTATTACTAGCACTTCTAGTTACTACATTCCCCATTCGTAATATATCATTAATTTCATCTAGCATTCCTTTATTCTTTCCCAGCAGTGATTTGTCTATTATATATTTTAGTCCTAATGTACTTATCAATCCCACACCAACTGTTGGAATCATAACACTTGCTGCTAAAATTCCAGCACCAGTAGCAAGTTTTTGTATCTGTGGATTTTTTACTAAAGCATTTACGGTCTTTATTGCTCCACGACCTGTTAATTCAATTCCTTTTCCTAATCCCTTTAAAGTATATTTACCTGTAGTTTTTGCAATACCTTTTATTACTTTCTTTGTATTTGCATTCATCTTTTGACTCCTTTTAATTTATGATTTGTAATAAATAATTGTTTTGTTGTTCTATAAGTTGCATTCTTTTTATTTCCAATTCTTGTAGATATTTATTTAAATCACTTATTTTTGCTTTTTCAATATCTATGCTCATACCATTAATATGTACATTACCATATTTACCATCTATCTTAAACATTTTATTCTCCTCGAAAATTATTAATTTATTCCAAATATAATATATCATAACAAAAAATTTTTAGCAATATATTTTGAATGTTCTACCATTTGTAATTCATAAAATTATGTCTTCTTTTTAGTCTTTTTATCTTCAATTGATTTCTTATCATCTATATATTTATAATTCAAAGCATTTTCTTTGCTAATAACTGATTTTCCTAATTCTTTTTCTAAATTATCACGTGTGTTTTTTGCAATTCTTCCTCCACGTTTTGCCATTTTTCTATTTTCTTTTAAACCATAAGGTTTATGTTCTTTTACAAGTTCTCTTGTTGCAATTTCTCCTAAATCTGCTAGAGTAACTTCAATATCTGTCATATTGTCTCTCAAAGATTCTTTTCTTAAACCTTTATATTCTTTATATTGTGACGCTTTCATTCCAGACCATTGTTGATAAATTTCGTTTGTAAGTATTCCATATTCATAATTTTTAGTTATACCACTTTCTTTCCAAACATCAGTTAGCTTATGTCTATCTACAACACCAGTTAATCTTTGTTTAATCCATTTATCGTCATATCCGTTTGCTTCTATAATAATTAACAGCACGATTTACGGCAAGTTCTGGATCAAATACTTCATCAATTCTTTCTTTACCCATTTGAGCAAGCCAAAGTTT
>OCIU01001641.1_pt1 | contig 14873 bp, 15 predicted proteins | sample 1538471 | NCBI WGS metagenome assembly OCIU01 (sample SAMN04571693, study PRJEB22368) | human gut metagenome | biome: human gut; material: stool | host: Homo sapiens | place: Luxembourg | collected 2012-06-01 | reverse complement strand
GCTGAGACGGAATAATCACACTGTCTGCCGCAACGAGCGCATTGACCGTCATCATTCCCAGAGAAGGCATACAGTCAATAAGGATATAGTCGTAATTCTTGTTTGACACATTTGACTTTCTCTTGCGAATGATGTAATCGTATCCCTGCCGTACATTGCAGTAAGTGCAAGTGTCTTTTTCTATTTGGAAACGATCAACTCTTATTAACTTATAGGCATTTGTTTCATAAAAAGCGTTTGCACATGCAGAGCATAAACACATTTCAAGGTCATCGCTTTTCTTGATAGGAATAAGACCTAAACTTTTCTTTAATGCAGTTTCAACAACTGCTATGGACTCGCCAGAAATATGTCCCCAATAGCTGTGAAGTCTTGACTTGTCAATAGTTCTGATCTGTTCAAGCAAAACATATGAGTCCTTTTCAAGTGCGCCAATCTTTTCAATCAGCACATAAGTCTGCATTTCGAGACGCTTTGGCTTTGACGTCATCGGAGCCACAATGACCGTAGGGCTATACATATTTCCCATATCATTTTGAATAATCAATACCGGACGATAACCACCTTGTTCTGAGCCTACAACCGGATTGAGATCTGCACAGTAAATATCGCCTCTTACAATTTCTCTTATGTTTTTCATCATATAAACCTCGTTTTCATAATATTCGAGGAAATATCTCCTCAAGGGATAGAGCACGAAAACGCGAATTTTATGAATGAAATCCATATTTTTTTAATTTTTCTCTAATTCTCTTTATCCGATAGCTTATAGTTGACTGGTCTATTTCGAGAAATGCGGCTGCTTCTTCTTGAGTCATACCATTAATGAGCAAATCAATAGTTTCAATCTCATACAGTTTTAATTTGCGTATTGCTCGAACTAACGACTCATTTTCAATTTCTTCTAACCAACCATATTTCCCGGATACCGAGATGTGCGGCTCTACGCATAACGTATTCATATTACTTTCAAGTAACGGGTTGCGAGCTTCTTGTTCAAAATCGTCATTAACAAAATCAAGAGATATTATTCTCCGGTAGAAAGCAAGATTTCTATCAAACTGTTTCTTGTCAAAGTCATACATCTCATCTGCTTCTGCTTCTGTCATTCCTGCTGCAAGATATTCTTTTCTTAACTTTTTCTGTTCCTTTTCAAATTTCAGATATTCATGTCCAAAATTAACTGCCATTTTGTAATCTCCTTTGAATTTTTGAATTTGGTTGAAATCTAAAATTCGGAGATTACGGGTATCTGCCAACATAACAGAGCCATTTGCTGCACATAAAAAAGTCCTTTCCGCCTTGTTAGGGTCCGAAGGACACAAAACGCTGATGGCGGGAAGGACCATTATTGCTGCCTAAAAAAGGGTGCAGTTAATAAAGGGTACCCATACTGCTTTTTCAAACAGGTTTTGAATCAGCGTATTTGTATCCTTGGCCCTTGTACTTCAGGCTGCGAATATTTATTTGTGGTGTCGGAGGTAAAAGAAAAAGCCACCGACAAGGATGACCTATAGATAGACCTATAGTGTCTTCCTTGCCGGTGGCCTCTCACGTATATCTGGTTAAACTACCGGTGAATGTTCGGGCTCATTGCCCACGATCAAGTGACCTGGAATCGGATTTAGCGCAGCCCTATTTCAGCTCGACCGTTCCGTCGTGATGTCGTTGATTAAATTGTGTTACCGTTTTCTTATGCGAAAACTGTGTATCCGTTCTTATAAAGCCACATAAGGGCTTTCGATACGAGTTCATCGGGAGCATCCTTTATTCCGCAAATAGCCTGATAAACTGTAGCCCAGAACAGATTGTCAGGGACTTCTTCGGCTTCCGGTTGCCCATATTTTTTCATGTATGCTTCAATCTTGCCACGATCTAAGCTGAACAGCGCCTCATTGCGCTCCTTAACGAATTCTTCAAGCATCGTCATCTTAATATCTCCTCATCACTTACAATTAGTGCTCTCTTAATGATAAATCAGTATGTTCCATTCCTGTCGGAGCGTAGATGTCGATTACATCATGTCTCCGGCCTACAACTGTGCGAACCATTTCGGCTCCGCACTTACTACATCTTACTCTTATCTGGTTTTTATTGTTTTTCAGCCCCGCAACTTCATTCTTGCAGTTCGGGCAATACCAGGAGTAAATGGTCCAATCCTCCAGCATCGCCTTGCTCCTTTTCTTATTTGCGCGGTAGAGGGACGAGAACCTGACAGTCTTTCATCTGGTAAACGGGAATACGTCTTGATTTGACATATTTCAGAACCTGAACGACGTTATGACATTCCTCACATTCCATCCAGCCATCGGTTTCATCCAAGTCAAGCTTTTCATTCATAGTGCCGCAGATCGGGCACTCAACATCTGTAGCGTTCAAAACAACACATCTCCATTCGGTCTAAGATATTTGTTTTAGAGGGCCTTTATTACGTGTCTGGCTACGCCTTGTACTTGAAAGCCTTTCACCTTTATGACCTTTCCGGGATAACGTGCATCATTTTCATATTCGAGAATAAAGCACTCTTCGTCTTCGTCAAAGCCACGGAACCGTTTCAAAGTGTTCTGATTGTCTTCATCCAGCGCAACGACTATATCCCCTTCGAGAGCGGGGCAATTACGCTCAATGACAAGTAGATCATCTTCGTCGATACCGGCATCGACCATGGAATCGCCTTTGGCTCGGAGTATATAAAAATCTCCTTTGCCAAACATAGAAACAGGAAGGCTGACATATTCTTCGATAGCTTCCTCCTCTTCTTCCGGAGAGCCACAACGAATGGAACCTACTAACGGGGCGGATACATAGGCAGTCTTCATTTTGGCGCTCTGGGGAGCAGACATGATACCTCTGTCGTAATCAATCAGGCCACGTTCACTCAAAACTTGAATATAACGATGGGTGGTCGAGCGTGCCACACCGACACCTGCAGCGACCTCGTTAATGGTTGGGGATGAATGATGCTCCTGATAATACTTGTTTACGAATTTCAGAACCTTGTCCAGAGTTTCTTGATTGTATGGTCTCATGTTCAACACCTCTGTTTCTTTAGCGGGATTTCAAATCCCACTATCATTATTATACTCAAGGCTGAAGAAAAATCAATGGGTTTGAGGCAAGTCATTCATATGCCAATGGCCAATGTCGGTTTTGAACGACATAACAAAAGAAGCAGCCGTATAATTGGCTGCTTCTTTTGTTAATTGCTTTCAAATATTGGATCTGAATCCGAGATTGAGCCGTAATAGACATGTGCAGCTTCACGACATCCGCCATCGCATATTTCTAATTTGTCGCACTCCTTACACATTTGGGGTATATATGTTCTATTGCAAAAACTCAACCAATATGGATTGTTTTCGAGTGTATCAATGTTTTTATAATTGCAAAGCTTATTGGGCGAATGATTACAAACTTTTATGTACCCACTTGGATCAACAATAAAGAAACCTTTTGCAGCTGCACACATGTTACTTACTTGCAAATGTTGGTATTTTCCCGCTTTCTTTATTGCACAGAGAGGAAGCTCAGTACCGACATGCCCATATCTATTTGCTTTAGTGAGTACATCTTCAGCAACATCAAGCATTTCATTAGTTTCATCTAAAGACAAAAGATATTCTGTATTAGATAAGCCTCTCCCACCGGGCAAAAATCTATTCAGCAAAACGTATTCTGCTCCATGAATAAGCGGCAATGCGATGTTTTCGTACAACTCAGGAAGGTTCTTTTTCGTTACAGCTATGTTGGCTGTTGCACGAAGTCCGTACTTCTTTGCTATTTCAAACAAGTGTAATACATGGTCTATATTGTCAACACCGGTATGTTCTTTGAATGTTTCTATTCCGGGAACGCTTATGCACAAAGAAACATCGTAATGGGAAAGATAGTCTATAAACGACTCATCCATTGCGCGACCATTGGAAATCAATACCAAAGGCACATTTCTATCAGAAATGTACTCTATGATTTTCTTCAGATCACTTCTGGTTAATGGTTCTCCGCCTGTCAGCGTAAATGAAGTTACTCCATGTATAAGCAGTGTGTCAATTACCTGAAACCACTCTTGATATGTCAGTTCTGTTTCTTTATATTCTTTTTCGTTTTCCCAAGGGCATGAGCAAAACAAACACATGTGATTACACTGATATGTAAGTTCCAATGCTGCGACCTTTGGCAACATGAGCATGTCATTCATGAAATCACCTTATTTTACTTGAAACATCGCCCAGAACATTATGAATGTGTTCCAAATATCCATCCGCACTCAGTTTTGTATCCGTCGCCTCAGACAACTTTTGTAGCGTGTCTGCGCCATTAAGGAATGCTAACGCTATTTTGTATGGCGTTTCTTCAAACCAAGTTAAGGAAGGAAAACTATTTATTGTTTTGCCGCAATCTTTTCTCGTCAAGGAAAAGACTAAATTATTTGTATGGTAGCGGCTCATGGAGGGATATTTCTGTCTGGCACAATCATTACAAATACGCTTTACTTCAGACGGATACCCCAGTTTGGTAAACTTCTGAGCCAACGCACGGTATTTTTCCATAATTGAGTCAAAAGATTTTTGCTCGTTTCCGTTTTCTAAGTCAAACTCGGCAGTTTCCATTTTGCCACATATTTCGCAACGATAATATACCGGACCACGTTCAGGTATTCTAATAGAATAACACATTGCACTTCTTTCAGGCGGCGTATAATTGTAGTCTTTTGTCGAATCAGCAAGTTTCATTAACGCTTCATCAAGAGAAGCTCGTTTTTCTTGTTTTCTCTCATTATGACGCATTCCAAATAACATTCCCATGAAATACGCACTTTCAGATGCATCAATTACTGCGGCTTCAATATCAGACTCATTTTCAATTCGCCCAATCGTAGAATTGCAATAAGACACAAAGCTATAAATTATATTCCATAGTTTATCAGCTTCAGATTCATCTTGTCGGATACCTAAAAGTTTTTCTGCATTTCGATCCAGTTCTTCAAGATTTATATGGTCTGATAAGTAAGAAAACGGTTTAATTCCATTAAATCCTGCTTTGTCCTTGTAATAGAGAAGTGTTGTGCAGAGAGAGCCATAAAATGCCGCCAGTATCGATTCGCTCCATACTTTTTCGCTACCAAGAGTACTATATCTTTTTTTACAAAATGAATATATTGACCTTGCAAACTCTTCTTTGCAGTATATGGCTGTTTCGGAGCTTATCTCACCGTTAGCATCAAGCAACTTATTGCTCTGGATAATCTCGTAAGCCTTGTCCGTCATAAGGTCTATTGCCTTCACAAGGGAAAAGTTTCTGCGCGAATCTTTTACACCTGATTTTATCAAAGTGTCTTTCAACTTTTTTACTTCTGGATCATCATACATTTCAAGAATTTCATTACAAATGAGCATGGCCTCTTCAAATTTAGCCAAATTCTTTAATGTAATAGCTTTTCCAAGAAGAGCTTTTCCATAAGTAGGATCAATGGCGATTGCTTTATTGAACGCTGAAAGGGCATGATTGTATTCTGACTTCATGCCGTATGCATTCCCCATATTTACCCAAGCTTCTGCGAATTTTGGCTCAACAAAAACAGCTCTTTTATATTGCTTTATTGCCTTATCAAGCTCATTTTGGGTAAGTGCAAAATCGCCTTCTGTTTTAATAGAAATCGCACATTTATCACAACTTTTGGGACACTCCGATTCACGGCCTTCATATTTACAACTTATATGTCTACTTTCATCTCTTCCAAGCATTTTGCGCACTTCCTTTGATTAAGGTTTCCATTAGCAACTAATTACACAATACTAATTCACTGAAGAAAAGTCTATCACCATTGTTCCAGTATCAGATGACAAACCCGACATGATATTCTCGGCTTTTTTAGCGGTTCCATGTATTCTCTTGGAGGAGAATGTTTTTTCGTCCGCATATGAGTTGAATATGCTGGTTGATGCAGAAGAGTCAAAATTTGATTTATACTCTGAACATGTCATATAAACCCATACGGTTGTTCCCGCGGAGGTTTTACAGCGACAAACGAACTCTGAATAATTGCTTGATCCTTGAGTGTATATACCTATCTCTGGGAAGATTGAAACAATATCAATATACACCGGATCGCCGGAGGCTGCACTCGTGGTGAATTTTGACTCTTGCTGTTTTTCCCAATATGCATATAGCGTTCCGCCGCTGCTCTTGTCCCAATTATGAACGCTATTCATATTTGCGTCATAATACTTTGTGCCACTACCATTTGAGGATGAGTAATAGCCTTTGAATACATAACCGCTCCGTGAGGGTGCCGTTGCATAAGGCATAGAACTTCCGTTCTTCACGGTGACACTTGATGTTCCTCCAGAGCCGCTGGATTTATTTAACGTAACCGTATAACTTGAAGTCGTCGAGCCGCTGTTCGCACTTTGTGAATATGAAGAAGACGGCTTGCTTGTATTTGTTGAAGATTTACTGGACGAACTTCCTCCGCCAGATGTGGCTGCAATGATTATGGCAATCACAATAAATATAACAATGCCAATTAAGCATCCCGGATTGCTTGAACTTGATTTTGATGGAGCACTATATGAACGAGAAGGCACATTTCGACTCATAGACAGGAGCCACTGTTGATTAAGCGTAGTAACGTCCTCATTTAGCTTAAGCCGAAGTGACGGCATATCGCTGAATTCTGTTGCCAACGCTCTTGCAATGGTAAGCGCTTCACTCGTTTTCTGCTTTGTATTATGCAGTTCGATCGCGGTGGCTCGTGCCATATAGCAGAGGTTTTCTCTTACTTTTGTTCGTGTTTCCGGATCAAGATCAATAGACTTTAGACGAACGTCCAACTTTTTTACTCGTTCGATAAAAGAATTTACACTTGAAGTTGTTGCATATGTTTTTAACGACTCGGCCTGTTTCTGAACAGCATCCATTTCAGCAAGAATAGCCTTTGCTTCTTCTTCTCCTTGAATCAGATCATTAAGCGCATCCGAATCAGAGTCAAACAGATCTGCAAGCCCATCCAATTCAGCAAAAACATCTTTCATAGCTTCAACTAATGTCAATGCCTCTTCGGTTTTACCTTTTTCATTATGAAGGAATAACGCAAGATTCCGAAGTTGACGGCCGAGGTTCTCGCTTATTTCATGAGGCATGCCGCTGGCCTGTGATTTTAATTGAAGCGGTTGCGCAAGTTTATCCCACTTCTGAACACGGCGAATAAGAGATTTGATATTATCACTTATCGCTTCATCATTAGCAAGATGCTGGATTCGATCAATATGAGTGGTTATGCCTTCCGTACTCTCCTCAAGCTGGGACTGCATACGAACTTCATATTGATCTACGACGTCTGCCAGCACAACGCCGTCTTCATAATCGTCATCGGCAATGCATTTTTCGGCAAGCATTGTAATCAGTTCGACATATGATTCTTGGTCAAACGATGAAAGGCGTTCTGTTATAATCTGCCTAATGTCATCTCGTTTTTTGTTGAGCTCGTCAGCAACATCTTTTTCTTGAACAGATGCAATTTTGGCTACTTCTCGATTATTATTGATTATTGCCGTTATTTCGGTAACGTCAAGTGCGGAATACTGTTCGTCAATATCAAGAATCGCATAACCTATTTCGTATGGGTCATCTTCATCAGAAATAGAAAAATTATAGAGGGTTGCATTGAGTCTGGACAACTGGGTCAAGTCATCGGTTGCCAGTTCTTCATTTGAATCTATTCTTTCTTGAATCTGTATAACAGCATCTTTATCTAATTCCGGAAACCACCCGATTTCAGCAGTCAGGCGCTTTCCCAAATTGATCAAGTCATTTTGAGCGTTCGAACAGACATCAGGATCGAGAATAAAACTCAATTCTTCCGTTGCAGATACTATTTCTCTTCTTCCTGAGCTGCAAGGCAACCGCAGAACAAAAAATGGATTTGAAGATAATTTCATTTTGCACCCTCTCATTATGAATTCGCAAAACCGATTTTGTTACGTTCTTTTTTCTTCGGCAGCAAGTTTACTGCATCATCAAAGCATTCGCCGTTTATATAATCCAGATTACGTTTGACCGCAAATCTGCCTGCTTCTCTTAAGACGAATGTAACATCCGACATGGGATGTCCATCTAACGACTTAGCTATTTCATCAGCATTAACCGTTTCATCTACTGGCAACTCCGTAAATCGATTTTTAAGTAAAGCGGCAATCTCCTCTGCAGATGCCATTTTTACTTCAACGATATGATCAAACCTACCTCTTCGGAGAATTGCGGGGTCAATTGATTCTATCATATTTGTCATCGCAAACACTAACACGCCTTTTGAAATTGCTTCCGGTATTCTTCTTAGAAATTCTGCAACTTCCTCAACATGATGTGTACCTGAAGGACCTGCCATGCTTCTATCTGATAGGAACGCTTCCATCTCGTCAATAACCAATATAGAGGGTGCTGCTTTTATTGCTTCGTGGAATACTTCTGATATTTTCATACTTGTGTCATGAATATATGAGCTCGCAATAGTGCTTGAGTCAATATCAAATCTTCTCCATCCCAAGTATTCAGATAGTTTTTCTACTGCATAGGTTTTGCCACATCCAGGAGGGCCATAAAGAATGGTCGCTCCCGGGAAAGAAATTCCCATCCTTTTGTACTGTTCTTGATGCAATACGATGTCAATGATATTATCATTGAAAAACTGCTCTAATTCTGGTCTGCCGATAAGTGTAAAAGACTCGGTAATTGCAGGCACCGGAACATCGTCTTTTGCCAGCTCATTATCAACAGTTTTTTCTTCTATTGTTTCATTTGTAATCGGAGTATCATTGGTTACGGTTACATCAAATCCAGCCATTTGAGCAGATCTCATCAAAGCATCTTTGGATAGCCAAGACATTATTCTGCTTACTCTATCAAATGAATCAATAGAAACATTGATTCCTCCCGTAAGCCATTTCCCGTATACGATTCCTTCATCTACTAAGCTACTTTCAAAGGAAGTGGGGAGCAGAAGCGAGTATTCTTCGATGTATATGGCATCATGAACATCTGCATTTGGATATAATTCCTTGGCAGTTTTGAATGCGATTGAAAACGCTTCTATTTGTCCATTATCTTCCGGATACGGGCCTCTTTCCATAGAAGAAACCAGATAATTACTTGAACTCAAAAATACTTTACAGTCGTTTATCAGTTCATTCAAGAAAATTCCTTCTGGCAGTGAATAATTAGCAATCCATTTATCATAAAGAGCCGTTTTTACCGCAAGAACATATGTATCCAAATTAGTCAAATAAATCTGCCAATCACATCCACTTGCCACCATTTTCTTTATTCTATTTTCGCTTGAGATGTGACATCCTCGCGGTAAAAACTGGTTCATTTGTTTTACTCCTTTACAATATTTGCAATATCAAACATTCCGTCGCCAGAATCAGAATGAATCTGAATAGACAACAATTCAAACAGAACAGTCCGCAACTGATCAATATTGTCTTCCGCAAGAGCCTGGTTGCCGAGTCTCTTCAGTTCATTGAATCTACCTTGATCAAGATAATTTGAAGATGAAGCTGTAGCTCTCTGATACCAGTCAACAATAAACCAATCCTGTCTAAGCAGAATAAGCGTGTTCTTGGTCTTCATATTATCCAAGATATTATCGAAGTCGCTATCGTTTCGGTCACTAGACCTCTGAGCTGTTCTTATTAGGCTGTCAAAAGAATGCTCCTCGGCAGGACTTGCATATTGTCTAACGACCTCATCAAAGAACTCCACACAACTGTCGAGATCCATTTGGCGAATTACTTTCAAATTATCCTGTCTTGTCTTGTTAATTAGTTTTTTTGCGTCGAGCAATTCATTGCTTGCTTTTTGAACATCTTCCGGATCGCAAGACTCTTGACTATCAATATTCGCTGCAAGCTCAGCTTTCTTCCTTGCATTTTCAAGCTGGGGATCATCAACCTTTTCTGCGATACTGTCAATTCGCTCGATTACAGATCTTCCTTGCTCTGCCAACGAATCCACATCGGAAAGGTCAAGCTGACCTTCCTGTCTGGAATAGAAATTATGATTGCTGAACGATGCCCCAATACACGGAATTGAAGCTTCAAGATTAATTGTGCCAGAATCAGACATTTCGTATTCGCATTCAATATCAGATCCAGTAGGAACAACACCGGAAGCAATATCAGTTCCGGTAATCTTTAATACTCCAATAAAGCGGTTGTCGGTAATCGGAGACTGAATATTACCTTCCCAAAGCTTGATATTGATTGAATCGTTAGAGCCAGCCTTTAATGTTTGTCCTGCTTTGAATGTAATACTGCCTTTTTTGGGCAGTGCATCGCCCTCATTTACTAAGAACTCAAGAACAGGAATGCCACCTAATTTGTCTACAACCTCAACGCCAATAGAATGCGATGCCGGAATTGCACCAATCGTAGCGAGCGTCTTGGTAATAACAATCTCAGAATTTCCGATAGCTTTTTCGTGTCCAAATTCGTCAAGCACTTTTACTGAAAAACGGTTTTCTCCATTTTGAGATAAAGGCAGAGAAACCATCATATTCTTTTTAAGTGCAGCATTACCGGAACTCCAACCAGTATCCAAACTAACAAATTCAATAGTATAGCCGTTCAAGGTATTCCCAAGGACACACATGACCTTCGCCGAATCTGTTGATGTTCTCGCTGTAAACTTAAAAGACAAATCGATGTTAGTATTTACAGTTTCATTAGTGGCTTTTCGGTTGTGGCTCTCAGTTGACCAGTCAATAGACTCAGCAAAGATACTTGCGCCTTCAGCAACTGCGGTCATTGGGTTAACATCAATATTTCCAGGCAAAGACAATTCGAAAGCGACCTTATCTCTTAACGGCTTATAGTTGGTCGGGCCACCGACAAAGACTATCCGTTCAAGGTCATTAGACGAAAGTCCCGCTTTGGATAATGTATCTCGCGTTGCCGTAATGGTCTCGTTCACAAGATCAGAAATGAGTTCGTCGACTTCAGCTCTGGTAATCTCTATATCAATGTAAAGTTCATTTCCTTCTTCATCTGTTGCACGAGCTTCTCCTTCACTCAAAGCGATAGTGGCGCTCTCTGCGGCAGAAAGTTCGATTTTTGCTCGCTCTGTAGCCCACTGAGCTACACGACAGAACGTTTTATATTTCCTATTAACAAGCAAATCGTCGGGCAAAGTAAAGTTGTCTTTTAACCATGGTACTACGACCTGATTAAAGACCATTCTGTCAATATCTCGTCCTCCGCACATTTCTATTCCGCCATGTGCCAGCAAGTTTACTTTTCCATTAATGTTTTCAGCAATAGAAACGTCAAAAGTACCTCCGCCAAGGTCATATACAAGAAAAATGCCTTCTTGCTTGGACTGCCTCATTACGCTCATGATAGCAGCGACAGGTTCTTGCATCAGCGCGACTTTTCCTATTCCGGCTAATTTCGCGGCTTGTAAAGTCGCGTCTTTCTTCATTTGGTTAAATGCGGCAGGAACAGTAATAACTGTGGCAGTTTCGGGATCGTTTCTTATTTCTTCAGGGAGATATCCAAACAAGACTTTAAGGATCTCTGCGCTGCACTCTTCTGGGGTGAGCGTTAAATTGGATGCTTCAAGCTCGATCTTTGTGCTCGTTCCCATAAAACGCTTAAACAAAGTCGCTGAATTATTCGGATTATAGGGAGCTTGATTATATGCCTTGCTTCCGTAGTATTTATTTCCGCGCTTATCGACATAAATTGCTGATGGAGTAACATTGTTTTGCTCTGGACTTTTCCAAATTCGGATATTTGATCCGTCATACGAGCAAATTGCACTATTTGTCGTTCCCAAGTCGATTCCAATATAATATCTCATTTCTCTATCCTCCCAAGGATTACTGTACCAGTTTTATATACTCTGTCATCCTGCATAATGATAGGCTCGATGGTCTGCAACACATACAACTGGTCATCAGTCTCGAAATCATCGATATTAAGCGGGGTAACAGCCATGCCTGGGTCGTAAAGTTGTCCTTCTACATTTAGAAGCTTTAGATTAGCCTCATCCAATGCTTTATATACTTTTTTTGAGAACCACGCATACTGACTCATGTACTTGCTTCTCTCATCAATTTCCAACTTGCTTACTGCTTTTTCAAATACTCTTTGAAAGCGGAAAAGCTCTGATGCTATTGACACTAAAGATCCTTGCAATTGTTCATAATCGTGTTCAGCCATCTGTATCCACCTGCTCCTTATTTTGAAAAACCTTTCGGTATTTTTTTAGAATTAGCCGAACCATACATATTCACGTAGACTGTCTTGTATGGCTTTCCAGAGGGTAATGTGCTCTCGTATATGTCAATCATTCCGTTAATACCTTCGGCAGAAGTGGACCCCAGTCTACGCCATGTCAATTTCTCGCCTAAAGAGGTTTTTAGCTCTTCTAAATATCTGTTTGAACCATTTACGCCTTTCGTATAAATTGGCTTGTTAACAACTAATCCATATTCTGGATCATCAAGATTGTCATTCTCTGCATCGGCATTTTGGCTTGCTGTTTGTTCCATCTGAGAAAACATGCCGGTCATAAAATCCAATGCAGCCATGTCGTCATCTGCCTCAATAGAAAAATCATTGTTATTCATATTAAGAGTGACAAATGCCAACGCTTTTTGGGCAATGTCTTTGTTTTTTATTAAGTCTCCATGCTTTACTTGCAGACTGGTAATAATATGATCGTCCGAGCTTTGTGTCACAACTTTTCTTATTACGACATCCGAATATGTAGTAAGGATATCGTAATACTTTTTAGCATCACTTGCATCCAAGTTAACGCCATAAATCTTGCCCAAAGAAGTAATTATTTTACCGGCTTGAGCTTTCCCTCCCGGATAGATCATTCCAACCATCTCCGGCTTATAGCAACGATACGCCAAATCAACTTTTTCCGAATGTGTCGGCAACTTTTTCTTAAAGATATCGAAGAGTCCCATATTCTATCCTCCTTATTTTGCTTGGGGTTTTGAAAGTACGGGTATTTTTGCATTATCCAGCACCTTTTCCGGTGTGCCAGATGTAGCCGCGAAACCGCCTTTTGACATGATATACATTAATTCTTGGCTTACCGATGGATGATTCTCGAATTTCAAACTATATTGATAACATGCAGCGGCTTCTCGATAGTTTCCTTGCTCAATTGCAATAAATCCAAATCTTCGATAGAATTTTGCAATAGCTTTTTCTTCAATCAAAAAGTCTTTCATGTCCAAAAGGGTCTGTTTTGCTGAAGCGAGGTTTCTTAGTCGCAGATACGTTTCACACATTTCAAAGCGAGCGCTAATTCCGATAGGATTTAGTTTAAGACAGTTTTTATATGCTTCGAGCGCTTTATTAAATTGCCCCTGTTCAAATAATTGATATCCTTTTTGATATTCTTTTATGTAGTTATCACCAGAAAGCCAAAAAACCTTTTTACCATTTCCAAACAGCTTTCCATAAACGGCGAGCTCAAGCGGGTTTTCAAAGTAAAATCCTTCAGAGTCGTCTTGACCCGATGAAGGGGAAGCATCATTTACCGTAGACAGATTTGTTATCTCATCTTTGATGCTCTCTTTCTTTTCTTCGGCTTTTTTTCTTTTAAATCCATCAAACAAACTCATGGCATTTTCTCCTTAATCATTTTCAGAATTATTGGGCAAACAAATTTGACAAGGTTCATACTCACCAGATTCATACTCATCTACAGTCATACGATGGACATTACTTTTATCTTTTATAAAGATACAGTCTTTCTCATGGTACTTTTCTCCACTTTCGGTTACATAGTATTCCCCGTAATATGACTTTTGGAGAGATACAATGTGCAGTATTGGTATCGTAACCAGAATGGCAACCAATACTATTGAGACAATCCAAATAATTGATTTGTGCCCTCGAGCCCACTGCTTAGCTTTTATGTTTTTTCCAGGATAAAGCAAATAATGCGCAAATTCGTTTGCTTCAAATTCTTCGGTCATATTTGCTTTATTGCATACGCCATTTTTTAGGTGCCCACAAGCGATATGGCCCAACTCATGCGCAAGTGCGTATTTTTTCTCATTCGCTGACATGGAGTCACATACAAATAAAAGTTTTACATCTTCTTTTTGGTACGTAAACGCCTTTCCTGTCGCGGCAAAAGACTGGAGCGACAATTCGTTAATTAGCGTGTCTACTCCCGTACTCCTTTTATCAAGTTCATAATCAATGACTTCAAAGCCATAGGACTTGATGATAAACACAATTTCATCAAGCGTTGGGACACCGAGCTTGTGTTTTTTGAGCAGAGAATAGGCAACTCGTTTTGCAGAAATGTCTTTATCCATCTTCTTGCACCTTCTTTACAAGAGTCTTTATACGTTCCGGATCAAACGGCTCTTCAGAAGTGCTTGCATATCCAATTCCATTAAAAGCATTAACTGAAGGATCACTTTCTTTGTCAACGCATCTGCTATATTCAACATTTAGAACCGTACAAACAGTATGGACGCCCTGTTCATCTAATTGAGTTAACTTATAGTAAATATCATGAAACTCATTGTTAAAGAGAACAATATCGCTATCGTAAACTTGTTTGATATTGAGCAACTGGCAAATTTTAACAACCGTATCATAAGAAGTACCGCCAACCCCCTTAGAAAGGGCGTTAGATAAAGTACTATATGGGATACCACTGGCTTCAGAAAATTTGCTAACGCTCTTGTATTGGGCTTTTATTTCGTTTTTTATCAACGTTGTAATACTATCCAAGGTAAAACTCTCCTTTGCTCAAACTCCACCTTATCCAATATTACCTTTGGTACAATATAAGCGTAGCCCTATTCTGAGATTTCGGAGTAGAAAGCTATG
>OCIU01001626.1_pt1 | contig 15018 bp, 18 predicted proteins | sample 1538471 | NCBI WGS metagenome assembly OCIU01 (sample SAMN04571693, study PRJEB22368) | human gut metagenome | biome: human gut; material: stool | host: Homo sapiens | place: Luxembourg | collected 2012-06-01 | reverse complement strand
CCTTGCATGGATCTTCAAGCCTCTCGGCTGGGGCACATGGCAGGCGGCTGTTGCCTCTATCACCGGTCTTATCGCAAAGGAAAACATCGTCGGAACAATGGGTATCCTTTATCCCGACGGCTGGCCTGCGATAGCAAAGGCATTCACCGGAATCACCGGCTATTCGTTCCTCGTGTTCAACCTCCTCTGCGCTCCCTGCTTTGCGGCTATCGGTGCCATCAAGCGTGAGATGAACAGCGCTAAGTGGACATGGTTCGCAATCGGCTATCAGTGCGGATTCGCTTACGCCATCGCCCTCATGATCAACCAGTTCGGCGGACTCTTCACCGGAAACGTGAACGTCGTCGGAGTGATCGTCGCGGTCGCTCTCCTCGCCGGAATGATCTATATGCTTGTCCGCCCCTATAAAGAGGCAAACAAGCTGACAACAAAGGTCAAAGCATAATAAAAACCAAATTTCGGGCTGTCATCTCCGGTGACAGCCCGAAAGATGCTGCGGATATGTGAAAGGAGCCAAAGAAATGTTTGCATGGATCGCCGATAACATTGTCACAATCATTATCTGTATTGTTCTCATCGCTGTCATCGCCGCCATCATCGCGGGACTTGTGAAGAACAGGAAAAAAGGAAAATCAAGCTGCGGCTGTAACTGCGGCTCCTGCCCGATGTCGGGCTCGTGCCATAAAAAATGACCGGCAGACCTTTCCCGTTGCTTTTTTAAAAGTTCTTGAAGATTCCAAAGAAACTTCTTTCAAGAAGTTTCTTGAGCGGGTAGGAGCAATGCCGAGGCATTGCTCCGGCAGCGCCCGGTTAAAAATAATCATAATCCGCTCCGGGAAACCGGGGTGGTTTTTTGCAGCCGCGCTTTACTGCTTTAACACGGTAATTGTTAAAACGTTGTTAAAACTTCATTCTGTTAATGCCGGATTCATAATTATCGCATATAATTAAAATATCACACGGATGCAGGAAGCAGTATTTGCTCCCCGCGTTCTTTTATTAAGAAAAGGAGGACGAAAAATGGGAAAAAGAAACTATTCCGAGATAACTCCGGAGATAGAAGCCCTGACAAGGCTCTGCGAGAAGAGCGACTATATCGAACCGTCGATGTATTCCGAGTATAACGTGTACAGAGGACTGCGCGACCTGAACGGAAAGGGAGTTCTGACCGGTCTTACCGAGATATCTGAGGTAAGAGCAAAGGACGATGCCGGAAACCCCTGTCCCGGAGAGCTTTATTACCGCGGCTACGACGTGAAGGAGCTTGTCCGCGGGTTCACGGCAGAGGGGCGGTTCGGCTTCGAGGAGACTGCGTATCTGCTGCTTTTCGGAGAGCTTCCCACCGCGGCGGAGCTGGCTGACTTCGGAGAGCTTATCGCCGGATACCGCTCGCTGCCGAATTCCTTCGTCCGCGACCTGATAATGAAGGCGCCGAGCACAAATATGATGAACTCCCTCGCGCGCTCGGTGCTGACGATGTATTCCTATGACCTTAACCCCGACAGCACCGATATTCCGAATGTCCTTCGCCAGTGTATTCAGCTTATCGCAATGTTCCCGATGATGTCGGTCTACGGATATCTTGCCTATGACTATTACCTGAGGGGGAATACCAGCTTCTTCATCCACGAGCCGTCGCCGTCTCTCTCCACCGCAGAAAATCTTCTTTATATGCTTCGCCTTGACAGCAGCTATACAGAGCTTGAAGCGCGGATACTCGACGTCGCGCTTGTGCTTCACGCCGAACACGGCGGAGGAAACAATTCCACCTTTACCACTCACGTCGTTTCGTCGTCCGGAACCGATACATATTCCGCAGTTGCCGCCGCTCTCGGGTCGCTCAAGGGTCCCCGCCACGGCGGAGCCAATATCAAGGTCTGCGAAATGATGGCTGACATGAAGGAAAAGGTTGCCGACTGGAGCGACGACGGGCAGATAGAGGACTACCTTAAAAAGCTCCTGCACAAGGACGCGTTCGACCGCGCAGGGCTTATTTACGGCATCGGTCACGCGGTTTATTCCGTCTCCGATCCCCGCGCCGAGATATTCCGCGGCTTTGTGGAAAAACTGGCGGAGGAAAAGCACCTTGAAAAGGAGTTTGCCCTCTACTCGGCGGTGGAAAGACTCGCTCCCGGCGTCATAGCTTCCGAAAGAAAGATCTATAAGGGCGTCAGCGCAAACGTCGATTTTTACAGCGGGTTCGTGTACAATATGCTCGGGCTTCCGGTGGAGCTTTTCACACCGATCTTTGCCGTCGCAAGGATCGCCGGATGGAGCGCACACCGTCTGGAGGAGCTTGTCGGCAGGGGCAAGATAATCCGCCCGGCATATATGGCGGTGCATCCGAGGAGAGGCTACAAAGAAATCGGTGAGCGTTGAGGTCTCATCTGACTGGGGCTGTGATATCCCTGCGTTTTTGGCAGGTATATCACAGCCCCTTTCCGAAATACAAAAAGGGGCTTTTATGCTCTGTAAAAAAACAAAAGAGCATCTCATGGGATGCTCTTTTTCTGGCTGTTATGGTCTTAAAAGATGCCGCTTTGTAATCTTTGCAAACTGGAAGTTGTAATTATAAGCAGCTGTAAGCATAAGCACAAGAAGTGCAACGGTAACTCAGAATGATCATTTGAACTCAACCAAAGCACAATAAATGTCGTCTGCATATACCGCCACAAGATACGCAGAGTCCTTGAAAACATAATTAGCTTTCACAACGGCTCTTTCCATAACGGGCTTTGCGTACAGAATATGAATGTCCGTGAAATCATCGCTTGCAATAATTTCGTTCGGTAAAGCCTCCATAGCCAGATCGACATAACGGGTGTTATGAACATGACCGTTAAAATCAATATCGCTGCGGCGCAGCTTCAGTTCTGTTTCCGAGGTGTACTCTGATGGTGCGCAAAGCCTTTGCGCGTCCTCAAAAACCGTTTTGTCTTCGGGCTGATAGGAGCCAAACAATTCTTCGCTGATGCGTGTAAGTCTTGATGTGGCAAGGTCAAACAAAGCAAACTTTGCTTCTGCCCGGATCACCTCGGTGCCGTTTTCATCGGTCAGAAGAAAGTCACGATACACGGCGCTTGCGGGCGCTTTGCCGCGAACCCAGGTTGTGATGTTCAGAGACTCGCCGTTTTCGGGACGGTGAAGGATCTGAACCCTCCATTCGGTTAAGATCCACGCAATACCGTTTTTGTTCGCATCGGCTATGCTGTCGCCCGAATTTGCGGAATGATTACCTGCAACATTCTCAAGAATCTGAAGAATTGCTTCATAGGATAGTTTTCCGTTTCTGTTGTAATCGCTGGGACGGGGGTTATATATTTCTTTATAAAACATACTGTTCTCCTTCTTATCTTGCAAAGCAATCGATATGCTTTTGACAACGAATGCTTAATGATTCTTTTTTACATCCTGCCAATTGGCGTTACTCAGAATTTCCGCATCGTCACCGAAGAACACCCCGCCTGCCTCTTCATCGCCCTGCAAATGATACATAAACCACGCCGTCATATATCCGTCGGCATAAGGCAGCATCTCCCCGTGGTCGGTATTTGCTCTTCGCGCGATGATCTTTGAAACACTGTCGGAAATATTGTTGTACTTTTCCTGCAGCTCAACGAGCGGACATATCCCCGAATTTTCCCCGTCGCCGGCATCGATTTGCTTTGTTCCGGCAACCATAAAGCACGGAATATTGACACCGCTGATATCAAACGGTGCTTTCAGCAGATCAACGCTGATTTGTAATGTCGGTGCACTTGCCGCATACATCACTTTGTAAAGGTTGCCGTTATCCTGTGCCGTAACAGCATTTATAGTTCCCAAACCGCCCTGCGAATGTCCGCCGATACCGATATTGTCAAGATCGATCTTACCGTAAAACTTACTGTTGCTGTCGGAATTAAGCGTTAGAATATAATCAAGACTGGCAGCTGCTGACGCACCATTGCCTGCACTCTCGTCCTCGTTGCCTATTACAATAAAGCCCCAGCTTGCAAGGTGGTCGAATACAGGCTTATATTTTGAGGCGGCTACGCCCGTTCCGTTTACCATGACCACAAGCGGATATGTATTATTTGTTGTTTCCATTTCGGTAGGATACCATATTTCGTACTTTTTCCATTGCTCGTTGTTTGCATCTTGCTCATAGTATGAAACTTCGTAATTGCCTTTTAGTGTGTACTTTTGCTCTAACGGCACACTCGTCTGAACGTCGTTATAGTAACCTTCTTTTACCATCGGTTGTTTGCCAGACCATACAAACAAGATTACGATAGCGAGAATAGCCACTGCAATGATAATGGCGATAGTAATCAATGTGATTATAACAAATCTTTTCATTATATGTCTCCTTTTATTTTTGATTTTCTATGTAATTAAATAACTGCGTAAAACTGCCTCGTGAATATTTTGAAATATCTTTCCTTTCCTGATTCATCAGGCAGTCGGTCAGCAAAAAGAAATCTGCGCCCGTAAGCATTGCCGCGGCATCCTCGGTCGTATCGTTGCCGACCATCAGGCAATCGCCGGGCTTTACGCCTATCTTTTCGGCGATCTCTTTGTAGTATAGCGGATTCGGCTTGCAAGAATGGGAGTTATCGTAAGATGTTATCCATGTAAAATCGTCGGGATTTATGCCTGCCCATAACATTCTTTTCTTTTGCGCCGTCATCGGAAAGACGGGATTCGTCGCAAGTACGAGAATAAAGCCTTTTTCTTTCAGCGTCTGAATTGTCTGATTCGCTTGCTCGTTATAACCGCAATGGTTTTTCAGTTTATCAAAATCAGTTTCATAAAACTCATTGAATTTGTCTATGTCCGAATAGACCTTATCACCGAAAAGCCCGGCAAATTCTTTCCAGAATACTTGTTCGTTCGTTTGCTTTCCGTTATTCTTAACCATAGTCTTTGCGCCATGCCACACGCCTTCAATCAACCGTTTCGGCTCGTAACCGCAGGGGGCAAGCGTCTTTGACAGTCTGTCAAAATACGCCGCTGTAAATTCGTCCTGCTGCATAGGCAGCAACGTTCCGTCCAAATCAAACAAAATCGCTTTCATACGATTTGTTTCAAACGATGAGATATCGGATTTCATAATGTTTTCACTCTCTTTCGGGTATATTAGTCGCTCAAATAATAATCAATCGGCGACAGAGCCTTGTTTTTTCCCGATACCGCTTTTTTCAACATAAATAACGTTAATGCGAATATTACGAATAAAAGCAACAGGTAATATGGAAATATAGCCGTAGAAATTGCCTGCGCCAATATGCCAAATAACCATGGCATCAACATAATGCCAGCGTAAGAGGAAGCCTGCTGCACCCCGATAACCGATTGCGAAATATCCGCGCCGAAGTTCTGGGGCGTCAGGTGCGTCAGATTCGGGAATACAGGACCGCATCCAAGCCCGATAAAGAACAACGCCGCAGCAGAAGCCGACAAAGGCAGCGGTAAAATAAACAGAATGATTGCGCCAAAGAGAATCAACACCGCAATACGGATGATTCTCCAGCGCCCTGTTTTGTGAGCAACGACCCCGGATAAAAATCTTCCGCTTGCCAGGCCAACATAAAACAGCATCGCGATTTGTGCCGCCTTATCGGATGCAAGCCCCTTGATATTGACAAAATAGGTGCTGCTCCACGAGCCCGCGCATAGCTCCAGAGCGCAGGAACCGAAAAACGCAAGACAACTCAATCGGACGGCAGGCATTTTGAAAAGCTGTGATAAAGTCAGCGTCTTTGGGAGAGACGTATTTTCATCCCTGTCCTTCATTTCTGCCTTTTTCCATAAAGGAAGCGATACAGCGGCAATCAGCGCGATACAGAATTGTATCAAACCGATGATGATATATCCTTTTCGCCAGTTATCGTCAGCGCCTAACGCAAGCGACATAACATAGGGACTCGCTGCGACTCCAAGACCGTAAAAGCAATGCAGAAAGTTCATTTTCGATGCGCTGTAATGCAATGCGACAAAGTTGTTGAGCGCCGTGTCGATGGAACCCGCGCCAAGTCCGAGCGGAATTGCCAGCAAGAAGAAAGGGATGGCATTGTTTGCAAAAGCGAATCCAAGCAATGCGGCGGCTGTCATCAGCGTGCTTACGGCAGAAACAACGCCTGTTCCGAATCTATTGATCACCTTTGAGCTGATAAGGCTGGAAATAATCGTACAGGCGCTGACGGTTGCAGAAATGTATCCTGCAAGCGAAACAGGCAAATTAAACTCGCGGTAAATTGCCGGCCACGCCGTTCCAAGCACCGAATCGGGTAATCCAACCCCAATAAAAGTAATAAAAATGATAATTAATAACGTCGTCATCATAACTTCAACACAAATTATCTATTGACATTCCAAACATGGTATGTTAAAATTAAATTGGAACTATCGTACCTATATTGTATCATAATCCGAATTAAAAATCAATATATGAAAAAGGAATCGGTACGATTGTCGAAAAAAGTACCTTTCAGAAGGAGAAATAAACGTATGGGCGGAAATGCAAAAACAACAGAATTTCTGAAAGAGTGTATGGCAGATGCACTGATTAAGATTTTGAAAACGAAGCCGATAGAAAAAATAAGCGTTCCCGAAATTGTGGAATTGGCAAGCGTTGGCAGAACCACTTTTTTCAGAAACTTTACAACAAAAAATGAAGTGTTGACATTTAAGATCGTGCGGCTTTGGGAAAGATGGGCAGAGGAACATAACTTGGATGAACGCAAGAAATTCACCCTGGATAACGCTGTTGACTTTTTCAATTTCAATTACAGCATAAGGGATCTGCTTGAGCTGATTTACCGACGCAGTCTGCAGTCCACTGTTTACGACGCCTTTTATGAAGTAATGATGCCTCAGTACGGCACGAATGCTTTTGAGTGTTACGAAAGCAGATTTTATTCATACGCTTTATTCGGCTTGCTTGACGAATGGATCAAACGCGGCTTTTACGAGTCGGTTGAGCAAATGGCGGAAAATGTTAAAAAAATCTGCGGACAAAACTCGTAAATAAAATAGAGAAGATCACGTAATAACTGTCATTTATACATCACCTGTCCGATTTCTCAGTGACATATCTCAGCCGGTAAGCCTGTAATCAAATACTGCGTTTGTATATGTGGATTCATCCATTAATAGTTGCAGTCGCAATCTTCTTTTTTATATATGTAGGCGATCCGAAGCACCTCCTTTCTCAGACACAGAAATTTAACAATGTTTTTTGTGAAAAACGAAAAAAGGGCGGTTTTAGGAGAGAAAAACTCTCAGAAAACCGCCCTGAAATAGCGTTCCACCAGTCCGATTCCGCGCACAAGGTCGAAATCGGCGTTTGGCATCTTTTTGTTTGCACTAAAATCCGAATTTTGAAAAAGTGAGAAAAACGGCGAAAAACGAAGAAAACCCGAGATTTTCTCGGGTTTTTCGACCGGCATCTTTTAAGACCGGAACACTTGGCTGTTATGGTCTTAAAAGATGCTTCGCAAAGATCTCAGCAAACCGGAAATCATCTGTGATTATCGTCAGATAATCAAATCCTTATATTTTGGGTAATGAAACACAACCACATCATGTTCGCACTTCCCGACTTTTTGATTTGCCGATATTTTATTACTTTGTTTCCTCGTCTTTCGTCTTTTTCTCCGTCAACAGTTTCTCAATTTGCGACTGCTTGGCGAGAATTGCGTTCACTTTATCGTAAAGATCCTCAATCATGATTTCGGTTTTCAGGTTGACCTTATAATCGTTTTCTGCGCGATGGCGGTCTTTTTCCTCCTGCCGGTTCTGACTCATCATAATCAGCGGTGCCTGAATGGCTGCCACACAGGACAAGACAAGATTCAGAAGAATAAATGGATAGGGGTCAAATGCTTTTGTCGCAAGAATTGCGTTGACGACCATCCACAGAATCAGCACGCCTGCAAACGAAAATATAAACGCCCAGCTGCCCGCAAATTTTGCAATGGTGTCAGCTGCCCGCTGTCCGAGCGTGTATTTTTCCTTCTCTTTTTTGGGACTGACGGAAATTTTACTGTCCGCCAAAAGATTCAGAACCTCTTCATCCGTCATATCGTGGCGGATTTCCTCCAGTACTTCCTGTAATAATTTTCTGTTTTCTTTCATGATTTCCTCCACCTATTCAATAAATTATTATTCATCATCCGTTTGCGGCATTGTCCGCAAAAAGAAATCCGGGCCTTCTTTTTGAAACAGCAGAATAGCAACGCCGAACAGAAGCTCGGCATGTCTTTCCGGATCGTCCAGCGGGATCAGGAAGTCATCCCGGATTCTTTCGATACGGTACAGAACTGTGTTGCGGTGGGTAAACAATGCGTCGCAGGTCTTTTTGAGCGAGCGGCTGTAAATCAGATAAAGGTACAGTGTTTCACAGTATTGCGTTCCTTTTTTTCGGTCGTGTTCGGCGAGCACCCGAAGCTCCGGCGAGATAAGATCGTCGCGGGAATCCAGATTTTTCAGAAGCAACGGCGTTCGCAATTGTGCTACAGAGCAAACTTTTTCACCGTGATAGTTGCTTCCCAGAATCATATCCAACGCATCGTGTGCGGCGCGGTAAAGAGACGGAAGGTCATACAAATCGCGAATCGCCTCTGAAACAATTACCTTCAAATCGAATTCTTTTGCCAGTTCTATCAATATATCTACATCACTGTCTCTATGCAGAAACAGAAATATATCACCCTTGTAGAGAAAGGAATGAGAATCCGGGTAACGTTCATCGATTTCTTCTTTCAGGTGATGCACCCCAGGATACTGACTGTGGTAAGCAGTCAGATCCATCAATGCAAAAGCGGATGGGTGAAAGTCTGCAAGATAAGTGCCTACGGTCTGGAGTCGATAATAGGAGGCGGACGGAAATCCTCCGTCAAGCAAATGCATCAGAATATCTTCGGTTGTTTCAAACGGCTTGTCCTGACGGCTTGTTTCGATATAAAGCTGTTTTGCGAGAATAAGATCAATTTGTCTCCAGATCTCCGCTGAAATTTTCGTAAGATGGCCATCCGTATCCACGCATATGAGATAGCCGAGTCGGACACCGGTACAGATGAGTGGTGCAAAGCGCCGGCGAAAGGGGCTTTCCCCCAATTTGATCATATCGGCACATCCTTCGTTGAGCGCCTGGCTTCTACTGATGACCGAGCTTGACTCATAAGTGATTACGCCTTGTGAAACCGCGCCACGGAACAACGGGTCGGAGAAACCGACCGGACAGAAATGCGCCACGACACGATAAGAATCGTCGAGAACAAGCAGAGGACAGTCCAAAAAAATGCCGACATCAAGCGCAAGTTGCTGTAGATCATCCTGTTCAAAAAATTCTGTGATCAGAGCCGTTATATCTCCGGATCGCCATTGCGGTTGAGACAAACTTTCACCTTCTTTCAATGGTTATTGTGCTTAAAGCACAACTGCATCTGCATTTATTATACCACTAAAACATTGTTTTTTCAAGAGAAGACGAGTACAATATAGGCGTAAAAGAAAAAAAGGAAACGGAGTGATTCCGATGGGTGCTTTGACAATGTAGCCCAAAAGGCGAAGCAAAAAGCAAAAACAGTGCGTTGATGCGGGCTGACCGCTGGACGCTGAAAATAAAAATAGTTGATATAAATGGAGGGATTCATTATGGTACCGAGCATTTTTGGTGAGAATATGTTGGATGATTTCTTTGACGGCGGTTTCTTTGGCGCGCACAATCCGCTTTACGGAAAGAACGCAAGAAATCTGTTGAAGACCGATATTCGTGAGATGGATGACAGCTATGAGCTGGCCGTTGATCTGCCGGGCTTCAAGAAGGATGAGATCAACCTTGATATCAAGGACGGGTATTTGACCGTCAGCGCAGAAAAAGGTCTTGACAAGAAGGAAGAGGACAAGAAAGGACGCATTCTCCGTCAGGAGCGTTACGCAGGTGTTTGCTCGCGTAGCTTCTATGTCGGCAATGTAAAGCCCGAGGATGTCAAGGCAAAATACGAATCTGGCGTTCTGTCGGTTGTCCTGCCGAAGGTGGATCAGAAGAAACATGCTTCTGCCAGCAAAATTGCGATTGAATAATCCGCATAAATATGGCTCCGGTATCTGTGAGAGCAGATGCCGGAGCCTTTTTGTGCTTTTGATACAGGTGCGTACTTTGTCCTGATAGCAACAGCACCACTGCAGTTTGCATTTTCCTTTGGAATCATACAGGCAGTAGCGGCAGTCGCAGTCTTCTTTTTTATATATGTAGACGATCCGAAGCACCTCCTTTCTCAGACACAGAAATTTAACAATGTTTTTTGTGAAAAACGAAAAAAGGGCGGTTTTAGGAGAGAAAAACTCTCAGAAAACCGCCCTGAAATAGCGTTCCACCAGTCCGATTCCGCGCACAAGGTCGAAATCGGCGTTTGGCATCTTTTTATTTTTGCTTAAAATCGAATTTTGAGAAAAGCCACACTTCGCAAGCGAAGCGTAGAAAAACGGCGAAAAACGAAGAAAACCCGAGAAAATCTCGGGTTTTTCGACCGGCATCTTTTAAGACCGGAACACTTGACTGTTATGGTCTTAAAAGATGACGCTTTGCTTTTGTAATATTTACAAACCGGAATTTATGTTTCTATATAAAAATATTGCATAGAACTAAAACAATATTCAATAAAATGAGCAAATGCAAAATCATATGATACAAATCCGGAATGAGTTTTGTTTTACTGGCAGGGATAATATGGACGGTATTTTTGAAGCAGTCATTATATCCTTTTAACTTCTTCTCCGAAGCGCCAAAAATAGTATAATACCAATGGCAAAAAAACTGAACGGTAAACCAAAAAAGCAATACTCCCAAAAGGAACCACTTTCCCAAAAAAGGCACTATCCAAAAGGAGATACTTCCTATGCTGAATAAGCATAACATAACAAATTCTGCGCTTTTTATCCCCATGCCATCTACTAAAATGTATTTTCCGAATTTGTACGTGCAAACACACCCGAAAAACCAACAAAACAATATAATTTGAGCAAGAACTGTTGCTGTCGTCACATTTACACCTCCGTAAACTCCGATTTATTGATATAAATATTATACTAATAAATAGGTCGAAAGTCAACCCCACCGGTCCGATTCCGCGCTAAAGGTCGAAAACGGCGTATCGTTTTTCAATATTTCTGATTTTGTGAGGCAAAATCAACTACACCTTTTCACTATTCACTATTACCTATTACTTTCCAAAAGTCCAGAATGCGGATTTTAGTGAAGAGTGAAAAGGTAAAAAGTAAAAATCCCGAACGCTGTTGCATTCGGGATTTTTTGACTGTCACTGTCTTATTAGATATTCGTACCGCCCTGCGAGAAACCTTTTTTCATGACTTTCGGTACTTTAATAGCATTTTGAAGCGTTCTCATCACTATTTATTCGCTTTTGATATCTATTAGGTCAAGTTGGGTGGTTTTTCTTACTGACTTAATAGATATTTCCCGCAATCTCATACTGACTAAATAGATATCTTTTGACATTTTATCTTGACTTAAAAGATATTATTTCTCGTTTCAGCAGAAGTCCTTTATTGATATCCGCGCTCAGTTAACAATGACTGATTGTTCTTTAGCATGCCCGCGTCATTCGCCTCAATTATTGCTTTTTCATTTGGATATAATGCCGAGGTGTACGAGGCAACGTTTTTATGGAATGATTTTACATCAGAACTGCTCTCAACATACTGACTTCCATCCCACATGAAACCATAAGTTGTATAGTTTTGGAACGATTCATCAAAGGAAATAACGGAAAAGGCACTTTCGGTGCTATTGCTATCTTGAAGCTCCTTTGCATGGGAGAACACCAAGGAAAAATCTTCTCCGATAGTCTTATACTGATCCTTTTGATGTTCGTGACCAACAAGTGCCATATCAGCAGTACGACGTATATAGCTAATATATTCTTGTTTGTAATTCGGATTAAGCCAACTAAATGGATGGTGAAGCACGGCAAAAACCGCTTTATACTTATGGGTATCGATGTCTGGCAAAAAAGTCTTTGGTATGATAATTTTGCCAGGGAGATCAACAAGTTTTGACATCCAGGCGGTGTTGATCAAAACAAACAACACTTTTCCTTGTGCAATATCTACCTCAATTGTTGAGATTAGTTTGTCAGACGGTATATTATGTTTTTCTGCGAAAGAAATATACTCGGTTTGTACCTTTGAGACAGTTTGATAGTATCCGTCATCAATATTATCTGGAATGGCTCCATCTATCAATGTATTGCGTACAGAATCATTTTTCACAAAATGGCAATCATGATTGCCCGGAACCGAAACGAACTGTACATTTGCCTTTTTTTCTTCTTGAATTGACTGAATAATATCAGAAAGGAACGACTCAAAAAGATCGTATTGCTCTTTCTCGCCTGAAAAGGCTATGTCTCCAGAACATACGATTATTACGTCTGATTTTTCATGAATTTCTCTTTTACATGCTGCGATAATTTGTTCTTTCCGAGAAAAAACAAGATCTCCACTGTTTTTAATATGAATATCAGAAATATGCACAATATTAAGTCCCATTTAGATATACCACCTCAATATTATTATATCACCGAAATGCTTATTTTTCAAGTCATTTTGCAATATCTTAACAAAGGAAATTCTCTCTTATTGGCACAACATCCATTTATTGTCACAAAAAGAAAGACAGAATTCATGACTGCCGGCAGTACATTTATAAAGTTTCTGTTTTTTGTTATCATAATTGCTTTTAACGATTGACACATTGTCAAAAAACACAGTTGATCCATCTTCAACGGTCATACACAGCGGGATCATTATACCGTTGGGATACCAATCTGTTCTAACAATAATATTGTCATTCATCATAAATCCCCCCTTTTATTATTGTGGACTTCCTTTTTCATTATATGCAAACATAGAAAGGAATTGACTTCTGAATAACGGAATAAAAAATAATAGATGCCTACAAATAATGCGAAGGAGGTGCGCTTGGCATCTCCTTCTTCTTTATCAGCACCTCTCAATGATCAGCCGAACCATAGAATCGGACAGTTCACCGTACCACTTGTGTCTATCCTCGAACGCATTGCCGAAGTCGAACCAGTACATCATCGAGCTGATGTGCTTCGCAATTATCGAGTAAAAGTAGTAATCGTCGCCGTATTCATTCCAGCGGTAGAACGAATACTCAATCTGTTCTTCCTTGGGGAGTGCATTGTATTCGTCTATCGTCAGCCACGGAAAAAGACAGTCAATCTCGCCGCATTCAAAGTCGGCGATGCTTCTTTTGTGAACGTATCCTTCGTACTTGAAAGGCCTGTCCTTTACGATTTTGTCTGCAACGCTCGATGCGTACGGAACGACAAAAACGGACTGCCGATAATGCTCGCGCCACGTCATCTTGCCCCATCCCTCAATTACCTCATCGAGGTTTTCGTGAAAGACGGTAAGCATATCTTTGCTCATATCGTCGGGAATTCCCCACCCGATACTGTGACTTTCGAGATCATTGTAAACGTCAAAGAAGCTCGACTGAGCCCAGTAGATCGGTTCGACGCTGAATGTTCCATCCGGTCGCTTCATTGTCGGACTCAGATTATACCATTTGCCATCCACCTGTATTTCCGCGTAAACATAATATGCTGTACTCATTCATTACCCTTTCCCCGATCCTGCTCCGGATTTTCAAATGAATTAAACAGAAAATGCATTCTGTCAATTCTCTTATCGATGTGCCAGTGTCCGCAGTACCATGCCGTATAGTTGAGCTTTTCCTCAATCTCATCAAGCCAACGTTCCGTACTGTCATCGACCGTTGACTGGTCAATGCCAGGCAGAAAAACTTCAACCGGTTCGTACTTGAACGGACAAGTGTGAGAGAGGACGTAATCGACGGGCTGTGCGGCCACAACGGCCTCAACGCGGCGTTTCACCGCATCGGACGGCTGTTCATCCGCCCACCATCCGAAGCCCTGTACAAGCCTGTAAAACTTGTCTACGCTGTAGGCTCCGCCGATGACAAGATACCGCTTTTCATCGAATGTAAAAACGTTTCCGTCTTCGGCAAACAGGATATTCGGATATTTTTCTTCATATCTGACAATTCCGCCGTTCCAGCTTTTCGTCACATATTCCGGTATGTTTTCGGGACGATTTTCATGGTTGCCGTGGATACAGAGTATCGTGGGCTTCAACCTTGAAAACTTCTCTTTCATTTTTCTGTCGCGGGAGCCGCCGTAGTAGTTCAGGCCGACGTCGCCGAGGATGATAATAATATCATTTTCGTCCGGCTGAAACCGTCTGCAGAAATCCTCAATTTTCACTGGGCTTCCGTGTATGTCGCCTGTAATATAGATCATTTTTGATTTCTCCTTTGCTTCTGAGTTATATCATAGATTTCCCAAAAAGGTCACTTTTGCCAAAATGTAATAGCAAACCGCGAAAATATATACGAAACCGAAAGGCGCTGTGAACCGTCAGACCCACAGCGCTTTTCTTATTTTCTCAGTGAACTTTGCTTACGATTTTGTTCTTCTTAAGCACTTCCACAAGGTTCCGGCTGCATTCCAGAACGATCTCCTTTTCAAGCATCGTACAGCTATCCATAATCTCCGCGTATTCGGCGGCGATAGTTCTTTCCTTCTTCACGAGTTCGCTTTCAAGCAGTACGTCCGGTGTGATCTCGAGCGCATTTGCGATCTGAACGATTGTATCAAGGCTCGGAATCTTACTGCCGTTCTCTATGTAGCTTATATAGCCGGGTGAGAGATCCGCCATTTCCGAAAGTGTCGACTGAGAGATCTGCCGCATCTTCCGAAACTCACGTATTTTCTTCCCGATGAGAATGTAGTTAAGGGCCATTTTTACTCCTTTCCCACCCGAAATACCGGCTATATTCAATCTATTCCTCTGTTATTTTCGCAAATTGCAATAGCAAGTTGCAATAGTTTTCAAAAAGGTAACAAATCGAAGTAAAACAGCGTTGGCTCACGGAAGGAGGGGCGAAGCCCCGAGTGG
>OCIU01001612.1_pt1 | contig 15137 bp, 10 predicted proteins | sample 1538471 | NCBI WGS metagenome assembly OCIU01 (sample SAMN04571693, study PRJEB22368) | human gut metagenome | biome: human gut; material: stool | host: Homo sapiens | place: Luxembourg | collected 2012-06-01 | reverse complement strand
TTGCTGGAAGTGATTCTTGCCATGGCGATTCTGGCGATTCTTTCCATTCCGCTGTTGTCGTATTTTACGCAGTCGATGAAATACAATGCAATGACGGCAGATAAACAGCATGCGACCAATCTGGCGCAGGAAGTGATGGAGGACTTAAAAAAACAGCCGCAACTGGTGGAGCCTGTGTCAGCCGGGGGATTTACCGTGCCGTATCTGACCGGTTATGTGCAGACGGGATATACCCCTGCAGCTGCGGGAGGAAGTACGACCGCCGGAGAAGTATCTTATTACGGTGCGGCAGATGCGATTGGTCAAAAATATGATGTTGAAGTAATAGTCAGCACGGATGTGCCGGAAAATACAGCGCTGATGCCTCAAATGGATGGAATTGATGACACAAAAGATGTTGTGGCGGCAGAAGGTGGACAGTTACAGGAAGCACTTACTTATTTTTCCGCAGAAAATGCACAGTATGCAGGTGCAAACAATGTCCCGGCACAGAGTGAAAGTGAAATAGAAAAAAATTTAAAGCGGACGATTTCCATTACGGTGGAACCTACGCATGTGCTTGTCGCATGCAGTTACGCCTGTGAAAATATCGATGGAGTGGACCCGGCAGAAGTCTATACCTGTAATGATTTTGCAGAGGAGGACATGCAGAATATCGAACACATTTATCTGATGTACAATGTCAAGCAGGACAGGGATGCACTTGAAATCCGTTGTGCGGCTGGAGTGGCGGTTCCGAAACTGATCGTTGTCTGTCAGAATATCAGTGAGGTCAACGCAAAGCATCTCTCTTATCAGCTGGTGGTGTCACCGAAAGACGGCTGTAAGATGCCGGCGGTTGCGTCCAATCTTGGCAACAAATCGTACCCGGATGACCCGGCGGCAACAACCAATGCGGGAAACATCTATCAGGATAGCTATTTGCTGAGTGTCGCACCTTTGGTGGAGAGCAAAGAAGGTGTCCGGAAGGTGAATCTGCAGGTTAGTGTATACAAAAAGGGAAAAGGCAACAGCTCCGATAAGGAAACGTATCGGTATATTACGGTGAATTCGGCGAAAGGAGAGTAGCGATGAAAAAGATTTCTTTGAAACGGGATAATCGCGGAGCCTCTCTGCTTGCCGTTTTGATTCTGATGGTGGTTGTGAGTGCGATCGCGGTTGTGATTACAAAAATCACGATTGTCAATATCCAGATGAAAGAAGTGGAGCGCGGTACGAAGAAAAATTTCTACAGTGCAGATGCAGTTATGGATGATCTGCGTACCGGTGCAAGAGAACTTGCAGAAAAATCGCTCGAGAAAGCATATACGGATGTCCTTGAAAATTATCTGACGTATACCGCATCGGGATCAAATGCACAGGATGTTTTTTCCCGAAAATATATGGAAGATCTGGAGGGACAGTTTGCAAAGGCATCTGCGGGAAAGACAAATACGACAGATGCATCCGGCAATGTCGTGTATACGGTTTCGGATTATAACACCGATACAGTCAAAGGATGTATCAAAGAAACTGCCGAACAGGGATGTTATGTTGTTGCAGCGGATCCGAAGTATGAACTGGATTACGGTGCGGGTACCTTTACATTAAAAGGGGTGCAGGTGAAATATAAGGATGCGCAGGATTATGAGACAAAGATCACAACGGATCTTATTTTTTCTACTCCGCAGATGAATTTTTCCGGGCAGGGACAGATCCAGGAGTTTATGAAATATGCTCTGATTGCGGACCGGCAGATTCATGTAAATGCATCGAATGTGCAGGTGGATGGAAGTGTGTACGCCGGAGCGGATGGTATTTTGGCCGACAGCAGCGGAAGCGGAACTTTAAAGGGAAAGTCGATTCTCACACGCGGCGATATCGTGACGGACAGTGGCTCTACGCTTACGGTCGGAAACGGAAATTCTTCGATCTGGGCGGAAAATATAAAGACCTCGGGAAGCGGATCTTCCACGATGGAGATCAACGGAAATACGTATGTGGCAGATGATCTTGAGTTACGTGGAGTTGGAAGTAAGGTGACTTTGAAAGGAAATTATTATGGTTATAATTTCCAGAAAAATTACGGAACTTCCGATACGGTATCTTCGGATGCGGATTTCAGCAGTGCTATGATGGTAAACGGCAGAACGTGTAATTTGAATCTCAAAGATTTAAATTATCTGATGCTGGCGGGACGTACATTTATTTCCCGCAAGACAGATGCTGCAAAAAATCAGGATGTTCTGATGGGAGAATCCATCTCTGCGAGAACCAATCAGCTGGCTTATTATGTGCCGGCAGAGTATGTCAAAAATGGAACGTTTGACAGAAGTGGGTATGCTGCGCATATTGGTATTTCTGACGATACGTTACAAGGGTATCTAAACAGCAGTCAGCCGCTTGTGGCATACTATTTCCCGGAGGGAATGTATTATTACCTGAATTTTAAGACGGAACAGGATGCAAATGATTTCTTTGCAAATTATTACAATAACAATCAGGGAAAGGTAGCACAGTATGCCAATCTCTATCTGGATGAAAATGCTTTGATTATTGACAAGAAAACCATTATGACGTTGAAGGGAGATATTCTTTCGCGTGCTTCTGCTTCGGATGCCCTGAATGTCAAGAAGGTGACGATTCAGCCGGATAACTGGAAAGACGCTAACGGTCTGTTTTGGGATTATTGTTCTAAGTTGGCGGTCCGCTATAAGTCTTTAGAACTGGGACTTACCGATTCCGGGCAGGGTGTGACGCCGGATCAGGTGCGTCTGACAAGTACAGATGCCAGTGGTCATGAAGTGATTGATAAAACGGTCAATCCGCTGTTTGACAAACTGATTGACCGGAAAGCATTCGAACAGGAACTGGAAAAACATAAAACATCGACTACCGAAAGTGTGACCGTTTATTCACCAACCACAGATGTGTATCTGGTGAAAAATACCGGGACCTATGCGCTTCCAAATACGGTTACGCGGGGACTTGTGGTTGCAACCGGGGATGTCAAAGTGTCCGGTGATTTTGAGGGACTGATTATTTCTGGCGGGGTGATTTCGTTTGATTCGAATGCAGGCGCTGCGGGAACCGGTCATATAAAGGGAAATAAACTTCTGGTATCGCAATTGTTCGCGGAAGACCAGAAACGGGATACGCCTTTGTTTTCGCAGTTTTTCCGTGACTGTTCTTCAACGGCGGTATCGAATATTTCCGGAAATCTGGATCTGGATTCGTATCTGAATTACGATAACTGGAAAAAGAATTAAGAGGTGTGCCAATGAAAAAACGAAAACATCTGGGACAAAACGGAATTACATTGGTAGAAATCATTATTGTCATTGCAATTATGGGAATTCTGGCGAGTACATCGGTGATGATGATCGGGCATCTGCATTATGCCAACACGCAGAAGGTGGTAAAGACCCTTGATTCTTCGCTCAGTGCGCTTCAGGTGAAAACGATGAGCAAAACCGGTGATTACTATATGTATGTTTATAAACTGGACAATGGCTATTATATGCGGATTCTTCCGGATAATTTAAGCAGTTTTGATGATACGAAGCTGACGGATGACGGTACGCGGTTGTGTAACAATACCATCAAAATCCGGATGGACAGCAGCACGGGCAATGAGGTGACGGAAAAAGGTGCCGGTGGAAATTATATCAAGATTGCCTACACGAAAACGGCGTGCTTTGATACGGCAAATACGAATGTAAGTGCCATCTATATTGATGGAGTACCGGCATATACGGTAAAGCTGGTAAGTGATACCGGAAAACATTTTATTGAGAAATAACTTTGGAAAGGAGTGGCAGTGTGCGAAAAGATCATAGTGGAATTACGTTTGTGGAGCTGATTATTGCGATTGCAATTTCAACGATTATTTTTGGCGCTGCAATTCTTTTTCTGGGGATGGCGCACAAAAATTATAACCATGCATCCGCACAGATTGATTTACAGTCGGAGTCACAGATTCTGATGGAACAGATTGGTATGTGGGTGATGGAGGGAAACCGGGTGGAAAAGCTTGATCCTTCGGTATCCGGTGTAGAAGGAATCGTCATATATAAGATTCCGGGGACACCTTCGATAACAAATCCGGCAGGTGCCGCAGCCCCGGAGGCTGCAAGCAAGCGGGTGATCTGGATCTCTGCAGGTGGAAAGAAATTATATACAAAGAAAATGGCTGTGGCAGATCCAAAAACCGATACAACGGTGATTTCTGCAGCTACGGATGAGGTGCAGGAAAATCTGATCGGCGAATATGTTACGGCATTTACCGGCACAGTAAATGCTTCCGCGGAAAAGGCATCCGTTTCGGTTTCTTTTGATATGCAATATCTGGAACAGAAGTATACGATACAAAATGAATTCAAGCTGAGAAATGTACTCAGGTAAGGAAGGGGCGTTCGTATTGAAGATGGTAAGATGGCATCGGCAGAAAAAAAATAACGGAAACAGGAAAAAGAGAATTGCATCCGCAGTCTGTATGCTGGGGGTGCTTGTTGTCTGTCTTGGGGTTGTCGGGTACCGGAATAAATTAAAGGCGGATGAGAAACTTCCGGTGATGACAAGAGGGGTCGTTGACCAGATAGAGCAGATTCCGGAGTCGAAGCGCAACATTTACGATGCGAATGCCGCAGCGGCAAAGCTTGGAACCAGGGAAAATCCGTTTCTGATTCTTGAAATTGTGCCTTATGAAGAATACGCAGAGTTTGGATACCAGATCAGTGGATGTGAACCGGTAAATGTCGAAGATATGCGTTATGGAAATGCTGATATTAATACGGTTAAAACAATAACCGGTGCAAAATGTGAAATGGAAACGGCTTATTTTTTCCCGGATGAGCCAGAAGGGGACATTTCAAAATATTCTGGAAATATGCGTGTCTGTGAGGATGGCATGAAAGATGCAGAATATACCGGATACTATGAGCGCGTCAAAGATGGGGAAGGAACGTTTGTCCAAAAAATTGTAAAAGGGGAAGACGGAAATGAAAGCTTATCGTTTGTCAGACAGGATCATGGAAATATTATCTGGCATACAGTAAATGATTTCGAAAAATCGGATTATAAAGATCAGACATTTGATGAAAAGACGGATCGTGAACTTACCAATGAGGGCGACCGGATTTATACAAAAAGAAAAAGTACCGGTGATAAATCAAAGGATAATATCAATGTAACAGAGAATTACTATCTATATAAAAACAATGATTATTTTTTAAAGGACAGTATCGGCTGTAAAACACAGGATGAAGCAGACAATTATTCGGTGATTATTAAAACGATTACACCGGAAGAGCTGAATGCACGGCCGGAATGGGCAGATTATGCGGATCTGTATGTGATTTCCCCAAAGGTACATTCCGGGGGTGATAATATCAGAGAGATCTGGAAAAAACACAACAGGTACGGAAAGCATTCGTCTGTTTCTTCGTATACGAATGGATTTAATGGATCGAAAGATATCAGCTGGGATGTTGTTACGAAAATGTATAAGAAGATCAATCAGGAGGAAAACTATGCCCCGATTTTTATGGATTCCGGGGTGTATATAAATACAGAGGGATCTTTAAGTGGGGGAAAATCGGTTACGTTTCATATTCTGGACTGGAATATGAATCCAACCATTTATACTTATACCGATACGGGCTATAACAATAATATGTATAAACTGGCAGTCATGCTGTTTTCCATGGATTCTGAACTGTTTCAGCGGTTGTATCTGGATGGAGAAGATGCCTTGATTCAAAAGAAAGAAATTAATGGAGTTGAGACTGGTGTGTTTACTGCACAGACGGGCGATGCGCAGACATACTGGTCTATGTTTACATTTCTTCCGTCCGATGTGGATGGACGTGTGATCGGCGAGAACTGGTACCATTACTGGACGAAGCAGGATAAATGGGAGAAGTATATGACTGCCGGAAATATTTCTACCAATGAAAATCAGGGATATTTAAATGGCAGACTGTTTGTGTTTAAAGGGGATACAACTTCCACACAGGCATTTGGCACGGGGACGGTTCCGGCATCGGATCCGAATTCTAAGTTTACGGATTTTAAGGAATTTACGGGAAATGATCCCAAAGCGACACCGGCAGATGCAGTCCGTTATATTCTCGGATATAAAACATCAAAGGATCATGTGGATGGAGAACTGCGGATATTGGATATTGAGCCATGCTATGACCGAAAGAACGGATACTCTCTGAAAAAGAGTTATATCCAGCTTATGATTCCGAATTTTATCGGGGATATTAAGATTACCCATATGACTACGGCAGAGTTTATTGGTTCCACGGAGGATCTAAACAGCAAGTACAACATGATTTATCTTGGGCTGGATCAGGGCGCTTACAATCTGGTAGAAAAGGATGTAACCTATAAAGATGCAGATGGCAACGTGAAATGGATCAAAGAGAATCAGACGGTGTGGAATGATACTTCCATGAATGGAAAAATATATTTCCATACCGGAGATAAAATGACCAGTGCAGAGTATAGCAGGTCAGACGGCATAAGCCGTTCGGTCAAGTTCCTGTGGGCTGGAAGCGGAAATAATGTTATAGAGGATACGACACTCCGTTTCCCGGGAAATGACATTACAAAGATTAAGAAAGCGGAACTGGAGAACTTTTTACATGCCGGTTATCCGGTTGTTGCGGTTGATGACCTCTATCGCCTGTCCGATAAAATAGATGCCGGTTCAAACCTTGCGGATCTGGTCAGGGAGAGTAAGAAGGAAAAGAAAACCATTTACCAGACGTCAGATACCAATGGGCTGATTGCAAAGGTAAAAGAGGTCTGTCCGAAAATTACGTTTACAAAACTGCCAAATGAATATCAGGGAACGACTTCGTCTGAGGGGAAAAATGATACGTCTGTTTCCGTAGATGACAGTAAGGCAAATTATCTGGATGTGGACGGTTTTGGCAGATCAAAACTTGATTTTGGTTTTCAGGTGACGGATGTGCCATCGGCACAGTATCAGTGTAAAGTTTATATTGACCAGAATCAGGATGGTAAATTTGAAGAGGGGCTGGCAGATGTGGATGGCTCCGGGGATGCGGATGATTCGGATGATACAGGGGAAGTTTATTATGAGGGAGATGTTTTTACGGCAGGAGACGGGGAACAGAACATTACACCGGTAAAACTTTCCAAACTGTACTTTGGGCTGATCCAGTGGAAGATTGTTGTATACCGCAAGGATAATCCGGACATTCATTTTACACGTACCGGCTGCTCGGTTGCAAAAAACCAGACCGGACAGAAACGGGAGATTAAGGTGCTTCAGATTATGCCGGATACGGATACTAATAATAAGGGGTATCTGAATTTGCACGAAAATACGCTGTTTACGAAATATTATAATGCATTGAATGATTATAATATTACCGTGGTAACGACTACGGTTTCTAAGTTTCAGGAGAATTATTTCGGGGAGAAATTTGTGTATGATTATTCCAGGGATATTTCAGCCCAAAAAGGAAACGAAAATCCAGTTAAAATGTCGACAAAACAAAAGGAACTGTATAATACATACAATATGTTTATTCTGGGATTTGGCGATACGTTCCATAAGGTAAATATGTCGAATAAAAACGGTGCGATTGATTTCCTGAAATATTTTATCGCCTCTGGAAAAAGTGTTTTGTTTACGCATGATTTTACTTCTATGCATAATGTGCACAGTGGGGATTTCGGATATTCTGCCAATACATATCTGCGTGATGTCATGGGAATGAACCGGTATAAAGCTGTGAGTGGGAAACTGACCGAGAGCGAACGAAAGGAACTGCTGGCTTATCAGGCGAAACATAAGTATGATACAATGACCCAGACAACCGTTGGCAGCGACGGTACACTTTCTACAACGGCACTTGGTAATACCCAGGGATTTACTTACTATGCCATGAAACGTCTGGGATGGGAAAAGAAAAATACGGATCAAATAATCCCATACCGGTATATGATCAGAAGTTATAAAAATGATGAATATATCTGTGGCGTGAATAACAATAACGTGAAATTGACAGGATTTAACAATAATAATGACCTGACAACGCGTGCAACGAAGACAAATACGGGACAGATTACGGAATATCCGTTTAAAATTGACGAAACACTTAAAATTGCATCAACGCATGGGCAGTGGTATCAGCTGGACATGGAAGATCCGGAAGTTACGGTCTGGTACTGTCTTTCGGATAATGAGAACGGAGATCCGTGTGCATGGGCGGGTACGGCTTCAAACGGAGATGGAACCGGTGCCACCTATGGGGCTTCCCCGAATGATGCCGCCAATAATTACTATATTTACAGTAAGGGAAATGTTTTTTATTCCGGAGTAGGTCATTCTACGGTAGATGGAGATATGGAGGCAAAACTTTTCATTAATACGATGATTGCCGCATACCGTACCACATATGAGCCACCAATGGTCGAGATCCTGAATGAAGAGGCGGAGCTTTTAAAAGAGGAGTCCGGAAATGGAAGTGATCCGAATCTGGTGTATAAGATGAACTGGATGAAAGAATATGGAAATAACCTTGACGGCACTAAGGAAAAAATTCGTTTCAGCCCGGTCGAACTGAATACCGTCAGAACGAAGCTGACCTGTTCGATCCAATACAAAGATGGAACTTACGTAGATAAAATTTACAAAAAAGACGGAACGGTGATTGAGGGAAAAGCAACGAAGGAGAATCCTAAAAAATATGTGTTTGAAAATCTGAAAAACATGGGTGAGTATTACTTTATTTATGATACGACAGGGGAAAACAAAAAGAAGGAAGGGGATATTGTTTTTGAAATTTATAACAATAAGTCCAAAAATCCGGATGGAACACCAAGAGTGGGAAAAACTACTGTGAAAATGGAATCCCAGAATTTGTTTTTGCTTGATTAGTATGGGGATTTAAGAAAAGACACACAATGTGAGAGAGTATCGCATTGTGTGTCTTTTTTATGATGGTCACAGGTAGAATACGTTTTGCAATTACATATATGCAGTATACGTAAAGTTTTCCTTGCCAGGAAGGTGGGGATATGCTATGGTAAACATATCTTTTTTCGGTGGCAGTTTCTGCCAGAAAATCCCATTTGTTTTGTTGCATAAGTGAAAGATGTGAACCTTGATGTGCCTTTGACGGTCAGGTTTTGACGGTCAGGTTTTGACGGTCTGAGTTTGACGGTCAGGGTTTAAAAGTCTGCAATTTTTGTGCGTTGAAATAAAAGCAAAAACCACATATAATATAAGGAGAACATTTGGAAAAAGAACAAACGAAAAATCAACAGGAGAAGAATCAGAAAAAGTCCCAAAAGCTGCAGTGGCATCCGGCATTCTGTTCAGCCTTGCGCCTGGAACTATTGGAGGATGCAGAAAATTTGGAATTTACCGATGAGTTCCAGCTTACGGAGAAACCTTTGCAGATTGACTGTACGGTTGTAAAAGTAAAGAAGGACTGCAAAATAAAAAATGAAATCGGGAAGATCTTCCGGAAACACAACATTTTTGAATATAAATCCCCGAAGGATGAGCTGAACATTGATACTTTTTACAAGGCGGTTGCGTATGCATGCCTGTATAAAGTATTACCAAATCATGTGGATGAGATACAGGCAGAGGAGATTACCATTACACTGATTCGAGACCGCAAGCCAGTGAAGCTTCTTCAGAAATTAAGTAGTGATGGGTATGAATGCAGGAAAGAAACAGCCGGAATCTATTATGTCAGTGGTGTGATGTTCCCGGTGCAGATCATTGCATCATCGGAACTGGATATGGATTTGCATGTACAGCTCAAGGCACTGACTGACAATTTGGATGAACCGCTGATGTGGAAGTATCTGCAGGAAGTTAGCGTTTTTACAGAGAGGGAAAAGAATCTTGCGGATGTTGTGCTTCAGGTTATTGTAAACAGTAACATGGAGAAAGTGCAAAAATGGAAAGGAAGTGAACAGACAATGTGTGAGGCATTACGTGTTTTAATGGCAGATGAATTGAATGAAGAACGCGTGGAAGGTCAGCGTGAAGGCCAGATTCGTGCATATGCAACTTTGGTAAAGGATGGAATCATTACAGTGGAAGTTGGTGCAGAAAAAGCAGGAATGTCTGTCGATGATTTTACAAGAGAAATGAAACAGGCTGGTTATGTAATCCCTGCGGTATAAAATCATTTTGTAAAGCCATGTAGTATGTATGGGTAAAAACATCTATAATTTCAATTATTCTGCGGATTCTTGAGAAACAGAGTCTTTCTTTTTCCTGGATTTTGCAGAAAGCATTTTATGACCAGAGTAGATAGCCATAATCATGCAGAGAAGAGAACTGCAGGCAAAATATTTGTGAGCTGATTTCATATTTTTATAGCCGGTATAGATAGTTCCGATCATGGTTGCCAATGCACCAAGGGACCAATATTTATGTGATTTCATTTGAATACCTCCTGTGTTTTTCTATATAATACCTCTTTTTGGAGAGTATGCAAACAGGAAATTTTATTTTATTTGCTCTGAACTGTTTTTCTGATGAGGCAATATTTGTTAGAGGTCGGTGCATTTGCAGAGAGGGAAAAGGATCTTGCGGATGTTGTGTTGCAGGTCATTGTAAACAGTAACATGGAGAAAGTACTGGAATGGAAAGGAAGTGAAAGGATCATGTGTGAGGCATTACGTGTTTTGATGGCAGATGAATTGAATGAGGAGCGTATGGAAGGTCAGCGCGAAGGAAGAGTTGAAGGTCAGCGCGAAGGACAGATTCGTGCATATGCATCCCTGGTGCAGGATGGGATCATCACCGTGGAAACAGGTGCAGAAAAAGCGGGAATGTCTGTCGATGATTTCACAAAGGAAATGAAGCTGGCAGGTTATGTAATCCCTGCGGTATAAAATTAATTTTGTAAAGCCATGCAGTATTGGATTTTTCCATTGCATGGCTTTTTGTTTTTCCTATTGTTTTTCCAGCTCAGGATGTTTTTTCTTGCAGCGGTTATAAACATATGGTATAGTAATCATATCTTTTTTCAGTGGCAGTTTCTGCCAGAAAATCCCATTTGTTTTGTTGCATAAGTGAAAGATGTGAACCTTGATGTGCCTTTGACGGTCAGGTTTTGACGGTCAGGTTTTGACGGTCTGAGTTTGACGGTCAGGGTTTAAAAGTCTGCAATTTTTGTGCGTTGAAATAAAAGCAAAAACCACATATAATATAAGGAGAACATTTGGAAAAAGAACAAACGAAAAATCAACAGGAGAAGAATCAGAAAAAGTCCCAAAAGCTGCAGTGGCATCCGGCATTCTGTTCAGCCTTGCGCCTGGAACTATTGGAGGATGCAGAAAATTTGGAATTTACCGATGAGTTCCAGCTTACGGAGAAACCTTTGCAGATTGACTGTACGGTTGTAAAAGTAAAGAGGGACTGCAAAATAAAAAATGAAATCGGGAAGATTTTCCGGAAACACAATATTTTTGAATATAAATCCCCGATGGATGAGTTGAACATTGATACTTTTTACAAGGTGGTTGCGTATGCGTGCCTGTATAAAGTATTGCCAAATCATGTAAATGAGATTCCGGCAGAGGAGATTACCATTACACTGATTCGAGACCGCAAGCCGGTGAAGCTGCTGGGGGAACTGGAAAAATCCGGGTATGGATATAAAAAAGAAGCAGCAGGAATCTACTATGTCAATGGCGCGATGTTCCCGGTGCAGATCATAGAGTCATCGGAACTGGATGTGGATATGCATGTACAGCTAAAAGCATTGACGAATCATCTGGAGGAATCGTTGATGCGTCAGTATTTATTGCAGGTGAGTACCTTTGAGGGAAGGGAGAAGAATCTTGCAGATATCGTGCTGCAGGTCATTGTAAACAGTAACATGGAGAAAGTACGGGAATGGAAAGGAAGTGAACAGACAATGTGTGAAGCATTAAGAGTACTGATGAAAGAGGAACTGAAAGAGGAGCGAGTGGCGGGCTTGCGCGAGGGTCGTCTTGAAGGTCAGCGCGAAGGTCAGCGAGAAGGACAGATTCGTGCATATGCATCCCTGGTGCAAGATGGGATCATCCCCGTGGAAATAGGTGCGGAAAAAGCGGGAATGTCTGTCGATGATTTTACAAAAGAAATGAAGCTGGCAGGTTATGTAACCCCTGCGGTATAAAATCAGAACATAAAATGTGTGGTGCCCGTGGTTGCACCACACATTTCATTTTAATTTAAGAAAAGTTTTATATAATAGGAATTGTTCTGGAAATCAGTTCGTGATAGTATAAAAGCTATGCATATGAAAAGGAGTTAAATCATGGGAAAAATATTTAAAAACATGCTCCCATACTGGAAATGGATTCTGGTTATTGTGGCTTTTCTTGTGATGCAGGCATTTTGTGATCTGTCCCTGCCACAGTATACATCAGATATTATCGATGTCGGAATCATGAGCAGCGGAGTGGAGCATATTCTTCCGGAAGAAATGACACAGGAAGATTTTGTGTCAGCACAGCTTTTTGACCAGCAGGGAAAAGAAAACATTTGCCGCCTGTTATAAGGAGCCGAAAAAAGATGGAAACTATGTGAGAAATTGTGAAGAGGATACGCTTGACGATATGGATGAGTCTCTGTTGGAGCCGATCGTCATGGTATATCAGATGTCCCAGATGAAGGAGTCCGATATTGACGAGAAGGCTCTCACGGGGAAAATGGGAACGGATGGGACGCAGGTAGATATGAAGCAGCTGATGCAGGCACTGGCAGCCGGCCAGGTACCGGATCAGCAGATTCTTGAGATGCGAAAGCAGGTGTCCGGACAGATTGATGCGATCGGATCTTCTACATTGAAATCCATGGGTGTGACCTATGCGATCTCCTGTGATAAAAATGCAGGTGTGGATGTAGATGCCATTCAGAAACATTACTTATGGACCACCGGAGCCAAGATGCTTGGTTTTGCGCTGCTGATGGTTATGGCGGCAGTGGTTGTCGGATATTGTGCTTCCCGTGTGGGAGCATCCATCGGACGGGATCTGCGTGATAAGACATTCCGCAATGTCGTACAGTACTCCAATGCAGAGATGGATCATTTTTCAACGGCATCCCTGATTACGAGAAGTACCAATGATGTACAGCAGATTCAGATGGTGACTGCAGTATTTCTGCGAATGATTCTTTATGCTCCGATCATTGGAATCGGTGGTGTGATTAAGGTTGCACAGACCCATGCAGGAATGGAATGGGCGATCGCGCTTGCGGTGCTTGTTATTCTTGGGTTTGTAATGCTTCTTACCTCCCTTGCCATGCCAAAGTTTAAGATTATGCAGAATCTCGTGGACCGGCTGAATCTGGTTTCGAGAGAGATTCTGACAGGATTAAATGTCATTCGTGCATTTGGACGGGAAAAACGGGAAGAAGAGCGGTTTGATGAGGCCAACCGCAATCTGACAAGGACGCAGTTGTTTACCAACCGTGTTATGACATTTATGATGCCGGGAATGATGATGATCATGTACTGCATTACGCTTCTGATTGTGTGGGTTGCCGCAAAGCGGATTGATGGCGGATATATGCAGGTTGGTTCCATGACGGCATTTATTACTTACACAATGATGATCGTTATGGCATTTCTGATGCTGACCATGATGTCTATCATGATGCCGAGAGCCGGTGTGGCTGCAGAGCGTATAGATGAGGTTGTACGCACAAAAAGTACGATTACAGATCCGAAAGAGCCGGTTGCCATGGAACAGTGTGAGGGTGTGATTGCCTTTCATCATGTAAATTTCCGGTATCCGGGAGCCACGGAAGATGTGCTTTCGGACATTGATTTTGTTGCAGAGCCGGGAAAGACCACTGCAATTATCGGAAGTACCGGATGTGGTAAATCTACGCTGGTCAACCTGCTTCCGCGTTTTTATGATGTGACAGGCGGAGAGATCACGCTTGACGGAACGGATATCCGCAAGTATACATTGCAGGATCTGCGGGAACATATCGGATTTGTACCACAGAAGGGAATTCTTTTCTCCGGTACAATTGCAAGCAATCTGCGCTTCGGGGCAGAGGATGCGTCAGATGAGCAGATCCGGGAAGCAGCGGAGATTGCGCAGGCAATAGAGTTTATTGACAGCAAACAGGATGGGTATGAGAGTGCGATTGCACAGGGCGGAAGCAATGTTTCCGGCGGACAGAAGCAGCGGCTTGCCATTGCCAGAGCGATCGCAAAGAATCCAAAGATTTATGTGTTTGATGACAGTTTTTCCGCTCTGGATATGAAGACCGATGCGGCACTCCGCAGAGCGCTTGAGACAAAGACGGAACATACGACCGTGATCATTGTCGCACAGCGAATCAGTACGATTCTGCATGCGGACCAGATACTGGTACTCGACGATGGAAAGATTGTCGGAAAAGGCACGCATGAGGAATTACTGCACAATTGCGAAGTTTACGAGCAGATTGCCAGAAGTCAGCTGTCTGCCAAAGAACTGGGACTTTCCGAGGAGGTGAAATAAGATGGCAGAACAACGTACAAAAAGACCTCGCGGTCCGATGGGCGGTCCGGGCAGAGGAATGATGCCGGGAGAAAAGCCGAAAGATTTCAAAAACTCTATCGGAAAACTGGTTCGTTATCTCGGAAGATACTGGTATGCGATTGTTGCCGTTATGATTTTTGCAGCGGTGTCTACCGTCTTTTCCGTTGCCGGACCAAAGGTTATGGCACGTGCAACGAATGCATTGGTGGAAGGTCTCGGAAAAAAGATCGCGGGAACCGGATCTATTGATTTTACCTATATTGCCAAAGTGTTATTGTTTACACTTGGCCTGTATATCTGTTCTGCAGTATTCAGTTTTATACAGGGAATGATCATGACAGGAATCACGCAGAAAACCTGTTACCGCATGCGTAAGGAAATTTCAGAGAAAATCAACCGCATGCCAATGAAATATTTCGAGAGCCGCACGTACGGAGAGGTGCTATCCCGCATCACGAATGATGTGGATACACTTGGACAGAGTTTAAATCAGAGTGTGACGCAGATCATTACGAGTGTGGCGACACTGGTCGGAACACTTGTGATGATGATTTCAATTTCCGGAATTATGACATTGATTTCACTTGTGATTCTTCCGGTATCTGCCATCCTGATTT
>OCIU01001611.1_pt1 | contig 15140 bp, 15 predicted proteins | sample 1538471 | NCBI WGS metagenome assembly OCIU01 (sample SAMN04571693, study PRJEB22368) | human gut metagenome | biome: human gut; material: stool | host: Homo sapiens | place: Luxembourg | collected 2012-06-01 | reverse complement strand
CTTCTGCTTCTTCCTCACGGCTGCGCTGATGGTGAAGGGTTTCAGGGCCGCCATGCTCATCGGCATTCTTGCGACGACGGCGCTCGGCGTCATTCTTGGCGTGACGGAGCTTCCGAAGGGCGCCTGGGTGAGCCTCACGCTTCCCGACATCTCCGCCGTCTTCATGCAGATGGACCTTCAGGGCGCGCTTTCCCATGGCCTTCTCAGCATCATCTTCACGCTGACGATGGTCGACCTCTTCGACAACATGGGCGTGCTGATCGGTCTGGCCCGCAAGTGCGGCTTCATGAGGCCCGATGGTGAGATCCGCAACCTCGACAAGGCGTTCATCACCGACTCCATCGGCACGATGTTCTCCGCCTGCATGGGCACGACGACCGCCACCTCCTACCTCGAAAGCGCTTCGGGCGTCGCTGCGGGCGGCCGTACGGGCCTGACCGCCGTCACGACGGCCGGCTGCTTCGTGCTTGCGCTCTTCTTCATTCCGCTTGTGGGCGTCGTGCCCGCATATGCGACCGCTCCGATCCTCATCATCGTGGGTGCTCTCATGATGCAGGAGGTCGTGCACATCCGCTTCGAAAGGCTTGAAATCGCGATTCCCGCCTTCCTGACCATCATGACGATGCCCTTCACGTTCAACATCGCCACGGGCTTCGGCTTCGGCTTTGTGAGCTACACGGTCATCCACGTGCTGATGGGTCGCTGGCGCGAGGTCACGCCCTTCATGTACCTGATCTCCGCCTGCTTTGTAGCGAACTTCATCATGAGAACCTGATCCCGATCAGTCGTCCCCTTGGGACAAATCCACGCCTTTGCCAGATGCGATCCGGTCCTGACGGACGCCCTTCGGCATGAGGATGGGAGAGGCCCGTGAATTGCTTAATTCACGGGCCTCTCTGCATACTCATGGCAAGAATCCCCTCAAGTTCCCTTGCCGCAGGCGAGGATTCCGTTCGCTCGAACTCGGATGTTCGGACTCGAAAGGAGCGGTCTGCATGAGGTTGGATGCAACGGGCGGGAGGGGGCGGTGAAGGAGAGGACACGGCAGAATTTCTTGCTTTGCGCTATGCTCAAAGATCCCGTTCAATCCTTTCCAAAGGCTTTATCCATGGAATCACTTCTCAAGAACGCGCACCGGGTCGTCGTCAAGGTCGGCAGCGCGCTCGTCACCAACGACGGTCGCGGTCTCGACATTCAGGCCATCGAACGCTGGGCAACCCAGATTGCGGAACTGCAGAAGATGGGCCGCGAGGTCATCCTCGTGAGTTCGGGCGCCATTGCTGAAGGAGTCCTGCGCCTTGGCTGGGAAAAGCGTCCTTCGCATGTCCACCAGCTGCAGGCGGCTGCGGCCGTCGGTCAGATGGGCTTGGTCGAAGCCTATGAACGGCATTTCCGCAATCATGGCATCGGCACCGCCCAGGTGCTTCTGACGCACCAGAATCTGACGGACCGCGAGCAGTATCTCAATGCACGAATGACGATCAGGGAACTCCTGAGACTCGGCATCGTGCCCGTCATCAACGAGAACGACACCGTTGTGACGAGTGAAATCAAGGTGGGCGACAACGACACGCTCGGCGCCCTCGTGACCAACCTCGTTGAAGCAGACGTGCTCGTCATTCTCACCGACCAGCAGGGGCTTTACACGGCCGATCCGCGCAAGGATCCCGAGGCGATGTTCGTCAGCGTCGCGACTGCCGGCGATCCCGTGCTTGAAAAGATGGCGGGCGGTGCAGCCAGCTCCCTTTCCAAGGGCGGCATGATCACGAAGATTCTCGCGGCCAAGCGCGCCGCTCGATCCGGTGCGGGCACGATCATCGCATCGGGTCGTGAGACGGACGTGCTCACCCGTCTGGCCAGAGGCGAGCTCATCGGCACCCATCTTCGTCCCTCCTCCACCGTCCTGCATGCCCGCAAGCAGTGGATTGCAGACCATCTCCGCGCCTCCGGCAGCCTTGTGCTTGACGAAGGGGCGGCCCTCGTTGCCAAGCACACCTCGCTCCTGCCCGTGGGCGTCATCGGCGTCAAGGGCGAGTTCGTGCGTGGCGAGGTCGTCTCGTGTCTCACCGAGGACGGATGTGAAATCGCCCGCGGTCTCGTGAACTATTCGAGCGACGATGCGTCCCGTATTCTGCGCGCACACACGGAGGAGATCGAGGAGCGCCTCGGCTACATGGAACAGCCCGAGATGATTCATCGTGACAACATGGTGGTGCTCGCAGGCGAATGACCTCGCCCGCATGGCCGCTGCGGCCTCAAAACGCGCCTTTCGGGTTAGCGTTCAGAGGGGCTGGCGGTTAAAATAAACAGATTGCCTTTATTCAAGCGGCTTCTCGACGTCTGACGGAAGCCGCCGTTATTTTCAACAGACACACGTTAAGAAAAAATGCGCGCCCGTTCCTATTTCCTTTCCACGCTGAAAGAAGCGCCTGCCGATGCTGATGTGATCAGCCAGCAGTACATGATCCGTGCCGGCATGATCAAGAAGCTTGCCGCCGGCGTTTACACCTACATGCCGGTCGGCCTGCGCACGATCCGCAAGATCGAGAAGATCATCCGCGAGGAAATGGACCGCGCGGGCGCGATCGAACTCCTGATGCCGCTCGTGCAGCCTGCCGAGCTCTGGCAGGAGTCGGGCCGCTGGGAAAAGTACGGTGCCGAACTTCTCCGCTTCAAGGACCGTCATGATCGCGCCTTCGTGATTCAGCCGACTTCCGAAGAAGTCGTCACTGACATCGCCCGTCAGGAAATCAAGAGCTGGCGTCAGCTTCCCGTGAACTTCTACCACATCCAGACGAAGTTCCGCGACGAGCGTCGCCCCCGCTTCGGCGTCATGCGCGGCCGCGAGTTCACGATGAAGGATGCTTACTCCTTCGACCGTGACGCCGAGGGCGCCGCCGTTTCCTACGACAAGATGTACCAGGCCTATCAGCGTATCTTCACGCGCCTCGGCCTCATGTTCCGCGCCGTGCGCGCCGACACCGGCGCGATCGGCGGCAGCCGCTCCCACGAGTTCCAGGTCATCGCCAATGCCGGTGAAGACGTCATCGCCTACTGCCCCGACAGCGACTACGCCGCCAACATCGAGCTGGCCGAGGCCCGTTCGCTCATTGACGTCCGCGCCGCCGCTGCTGAAGAGATGGTGAAGCGTCCGACCCCGGGCAAGGAAAAGTGCCACGACGTGGCCGAATTCCTCGGTATTCCCTTTGAAAAGTCCGTCAAGAGCGTCGTGCTTGCCGCCGACCGCACTGACGAAAAGGGCAATCCGCTTCCCGCCAAGATCGTCCTCATCCTGCTCCGTGCCGACCACGACCTCAACGAAGTCAAGGCCGGTCATCTGCCTGAGCTCAAGGACGGCTTCCGCTTCGCGACCGACGCCGAGATCCTCGAGAACTTCGGTTCCAAGCCCGGCTATCTCGGCCCCGTCGGCATCAAGGAAGACGTTGCCGTCTATGCCGACCTGACCGTCGCCAACATGTCCGACTTCTGCTGCGGCGCCAATGAAGAGGGCTATCACTACACCGGCGTGAACTTCGGCCGCGACCTGCCCGAACCCAAGGTTGCCGACCTGCGCAACGTCGTCGAGGGCGACGCCTCTCCCGATGGCAAGGGCACGCTCCGCCTGCAGCGCGGCATTGAAGTCGGTCACGTTTTCTACCTTGGCACGAAGTACTCCGAAGCCCTCAACGCCACCTATCTAGATGAAAACGGCCAGCCGAAGGTTCTCGAAATGGGCTGCTACGGCATCGGAGTGACCCGTCTCGCCGGCGCTGCCATCGAGCAGAGCCACGACGAGCGCGGCATCATCTGGCCGGATTCTATCGCCCCGTTCGAAGTGGTGATCTGCCCGATGAACTACTCGAAGAGCGAAGCCGTGCGCGAAGCCGCCGACCGTCTCTATGAAGAGCTCAAGGCTCAGGGCGTCGACGTCATTCTCGACGACCGCGACATGCGTCCCGGCGTGATGTTCGCCGACTGGGAGCTCATCGGCGTGCCGCACCGCGTCGTCATCGGTGACCGCGGCCTCAAGAACGGCGAGGTCGAATACGCCAACCGTCGCAACCTTGCCGAAAAGGTGATGGTGAAGACGGAGGAAGCTGTCGAGTTCGTGACGAAGCAGATCAAGCGCTGAGCCTGACTGTACGGGTGTTCCTTTGCGGAGCACCCATGACGAATGACAAAAGAGGAGGTCCGGAGACCTCCTCTTTTTGTGTGCGGACGATGACGGGGCTCAGTGCCTGTCGTCGACGGGGTCGAAGCGCAGGCGGACTTCCTTCGGCATGTTGTAGCCCTTTTCCGGAACGGGGAAGGGCTTGCATTTAAGGATGGCGTTGCGCACGGCCGAGTCGTAGGCGTCCCATCCAGACTTCTTCGCGTAGACGGGAGCGCCGGCAAGTTCGCCGTTGGGCATCGGCCTGACGACGAATTCGGCGATGAACTGCCCGCGGCGGGTGGAGCTGGGCACGTCGATCGAAATGTTCGGACGCACGCAGGCGATGATGCGGGCGTTGTAGCTGGCCAGAGCCGACCCCGTGAGGTTCTGTCTCTGGGTGCGCTTGTCGCCCGAGGGCGTGCCCGAACGCTGGCTGTCCGGATCGATCTTGGCGTTGAGTCGTGCGAGTTCCTGCTGTCGGATGGCCTGGCGGATTCGCTCGCGTTCACGACGCTCTTCCGCAGCCTTCTTCTCGACGGCGACACGCCGGATTTCAGCCTGACGCTTTTCTTCGGCAATTCGCGCCTCTTCAGCGCGCTTGGCTTCGGCCAGGCGCTTTTCCTCTGCGAGGCGAGCCTCTTCCTGACGACGGGCTTCAGCCTGAAGTCTGGCTTCCTCTGCGGCCTTGCGCTCCTGAGCAAGCTTTTCCTGAGCAAGACGCTCGGCTTCCTGCTGGGCGCGCTTCTCTTCGGCACGTCGCTCCGCCTCAATGGCGTCCTGACGGGCCTTCTCGATGCGTTCGGCCTCGGCACGTTCGGCTGCGACGCGAGCTTCCTCCGCGCGGCGGGCCTCTTTAGCCTCACGCGCCTCCTCGGCGGCCTTCTCGGCCTCGACACGTTCACTCTCGGCGGCGGCAAGCGCCTCCTGACGCTGTGCCTCACGCTGCGCCGCCTCCTCCTGCATGCGGGCCTGCTGAGCGGCAGCCTCGCGTTCGGCGGCTTCCTGAGCCTCCTGAGACTCGCGTTGCTCGTCGATCTCGTTGGGCTTGGGTTCAGGCGCTTCGGGCGGCTTGACGGCGACGCCCTTGGGGTCGTTGCCGCCCGAGACCGGCTCGGGAGCCCAGAGCTCCGCGTAGACGGTTTCGGAATCGGTCGTCCACTGGAAAACGGAGAAGAGTCCGACGAAAAGGATGACGTGCACGCAGCCCGAGAGGACGGCGGCGGGCACCATGTCCCTGCGGTCCTCTTTTCGGAAGCGGTCGTTGGTCTCTCTGTCGTTCATGACGAAATTGGGTTGCGTAATGGGTTAGCGGGCTTCGGCGCTTCGCTCGATGCGAAGGGCGAGACCGACTCGGGGCACGTCGGCGCTCTGAAGGAGCTTGAGGACATTGACGACGTCCTCGTAGCGGACGTCCTTGTCGGCGGCAATCACCACGGGAATGTTGCTTTTCTCGCCCTGAGCCGTCTTGACGGCGGCAACGAGGCCGGGAATGTCGACGGGCTTCATGTCCTTGCCCTGACGGATCGAAAGGCGGCTGTCGGGATAGACGATGACCTCGATCACCTGCTCGGGGGCCTTGGAGGCCTTGTTGACCGACGGCAGGTTGACGACGCTCGGATTCACGAAGGGCGCGGCGACCATCAGGATCACGACGAGCACGAGCATGACGTCGATGTACGGCACGACGTTCATCTCGGCCATCATGCCGCGGAGCTTGGTATTTCCACGCAGGGACATGGCTTAACTCCGGGCGTGCTGGCGCTGAAGAATGTTGAGGAACTCTTCGCTGAAGCCTTCGAGGCGGACCGTGAGGCGGCCGACGCGGTTGTTGTAGTAGTTGTAGGCGGCGACCGCAGGGATGGCGGCGAAGAGGCCGATGGCGGTGGCGACCAGTGCTTCGGCGATGCCGGGAGCAACGACGGCGAGGCTCACGTTGTCGAGGGTGGAGAGGCCCGTGAAGGCGTTCATGATGCCCCAGACCGTGCCGAAGAGGCCGATGTAGGGAGAGGTGGAGCCGATCGAGGCGAGCAGGGGCAGGCTGCGCTCGAGATGGTCCATCTCGCGATTGTAGACGGCACGCATGGCGCGGGAGACGCTGTTGAGGGCGTTCGGATCCTGACGGCTCTGTTTGAGGTATTCGGTCATGCCCGCGCTGAAGATGCGCTCTTCGATGCCTGCGGTGTCGTGATTGCGCTTGGCGGTTTCAAGAAGCTGATTGAGCTCCGTGCCGCTCCAGAAGCGGGCCTCGAACTCCTCGACCTGTCGCGCGGCGCGGGAGATTGTGAAGTATTTCTGGAAGATGACCGTCCAGCTAGCGAGCGAGAGGAAGACGAGAATGGCCAATACGCACTTCACCACGAGGCTGGCGTTGGCGACAAGGGTCAGAATCGACAAATCGGCAGTGGGCTGCATTTTAGATAACCGCTTTTTGAATGGCGTTGAATGAAAGAGTGTTCGGCGAGGGGCGCTCAGGCTTCCTCTGCCATGAAGGCTTTGATCGTTTCGTAGAGGTCGTTGGGCAGGGGAGTCGGAACGAAGCTCCTTGCGCCGATGACGCCGACACGAACCTTGCCCGTGGCGATGGGCTCGTCGCTGCGCACGATGCGTTGCTCGAAGATGAGCGAGGCGCGCCCGAGCTTCTCAATGCTCGTGATCACCTCCAGGTCGTCGTCAAGCACCGCGGCGCGGTGATAGGCGATGTTGAGTGAGGCGACGACGAAGAGAACGCCGTCCTCACGGCCGCGCTGATCGTTCTGACCAAAGCCGATCCGTCGAAGCATGTCGCTGCGGGCGCGCTCCATGAACTTCAGGTAGTTGGCATGGTAGACGATGCCGCCGGCATCAGTGTCCTCCCAGTAGACGCGGACGGGAAATCTGATGTGGTTCATGACGAGTGTTGGTTGTGCATCGGGGTGCCGTCAGGCACCGGAAAGAAACTAGTATAGGGACTCGCGGCGTGTTCGGGAGACGAGCGGAGGTCGATTTTGCAAACGGATGCTTATGCGTCCGCTTAGGCCCTGATGTTGCGCCAGTAGGCGAAGACAAGGTACCAGAAGGCCGCGCAGGTGCCCCAAGGAAGAAGTCCAGCGACCATCGCCATGACGTCCGTGCCCGCAACCGTGGTGCCCAGCACGTGCCAGTCGGGCCAGAGCAGCAGGAGCCACGTGAGAATCATCCAGAGCGCGGTCCCCGTGAGCATCCCGGGACGCCAGTAGAAGCTCGAGAGCATTGTGATGCCCGTTGCGAGATTTTGGCCTTTGCGCGCGCCGATGATGGCGGCCGTGAAGAGAATCGATGCAAAGCTCGTGACGCCGCCTGCGATCAGGGCGACGAGCGTGTACTTGATGATGTGGATGAGCGGAGGCGTCTCGGAGGAGAGCCTTTCGCCTGCGTGCATGAGCTGCCTGCCGTGGTCGTCGACGACGGCAAAGGGGGCGCTGGCGCTCATTTCGGGAAGACCTGCACCCGTGGCCTCGATGGTGGCCTGCAGCAGAGTGTCGGTCCTGCCGTTCCGATCGATGGGCATGGCGCTCAGAAGGGCTGCTCCGAGCGTGGCGGCCGCAAAGACGGCGAGCGCCTGACGGGCCGGGTGAGCGAGCAGCTCATGAAGGATGGCGCGGTGGCGTGCGCTTCGGATGAAGAGCACGCAGGCGGCGAACACGGCGGCTGAGGTGAGGCAGACGAGAACGGAGAGAATCGGGGAAAAGGGCATGGCGGAGGTCAGTAGGAGCCGAAAAGATCACGCGCGACGGGCGTGGGCGGCGCCAGGCGGAAGTGCTGCCAGGCGAGCGGCGTGGCGACTCGGCCGCGCGGCGTGCGCTGCACGAAGCCCTGCTGAATGAGGTAGGGCTCCACGACGTCCTCGAGCGTATCGCGGTCTTCGCCGACGGAGGCGGCGAGGTTCTCGATGCCGACGGGACCGCCCGAGAACTTCTCGATGATCGTCCTGAGAAAGTGAGTGTCGATCATGTCGAGGCCTTCGGGGTCGACGTTGAGCATCTTGAGGGCGGCCGCGGCCACTTCCTTCGTGATGCGGCCGTCGTGCTTCACTTCGGCATAATCGCGCACGCGCCTCAGAAGTCTGTTGGCGACGCGGGGCGTGCCGCGGCTGCGACGGGCGATTTCGAACGCGCCCGTCTCGTCGATGCCGACGTTGAGCAGGCCCGCCGAGCGGCGCACGATGCGGGAGAGCTCCTCGGGCGTGTAGAACTGCAGCTGGTTGACGATGCCGAAGCGGGCGCGCAGGGGATTTGTGAGCGAGCCTGCGCGCGTCGTGGCGCCGATGAGCGTGAAGGGCGGCAGGTCGATCTTGATCGAACGCGCGGCAGGACCCTCGCCGATCATGATGTCGATCTGGTAGTCCTCGAGTGCGGGGTAGAGGATTTCCTCAACCACAGGCGAGAGACGGTGGATTTCGTCGATGAAGAGGATGTCGTGCGGCTCGAGGTTGGTGAGCATGGCCGCCAGATCGCCGGGACGCTCGAGAACGGGCCCCGAGGTCTGGCGGAGATTGACGCCCATTTCGTGCGCGACGATGTGGGCTAGCGTCGTCTTGCCCAGGCCGGGAGGGCCGAAGAGCAGAAGGTGGTCGAGCGGCTCACCGCGGCGCTTGGCGGCGGCAATGAAGATCTGGAGCTGCTCGCGGATGGCCTCCTGCCCGACATATTCGTTGAGAAGCGACGGGCGCAGCGCGCGGTCGACGTTCTCTTCGTTGGGACTGGCCGTGCGGCCGTCGATGATGCGTTCTTCCTCAAGCATTCATGACCTCGTTCAGCGTGCAAGCGCCTTGAGGGCGAGACGGATGCCTTCGCTCACCGTCACTTCGGCGGGGAGCGCGCGCACGCTCGCCTGAGCCTCGCGTTCGGAATAGCCGAGCGCCATCAGGGCGCTCAGAATGTCGGCCTGGGCTGCGGATGCGGCTCCGCCCGCAGGCGCGAAAGCGTTGCCGGCGAGCTTGCCCTTGAGCTCGAGGACCAGACGGTCGGCCGTTTTCTTGCCGATGCCTGGCACGCGGGTGAGAAGCGTGGCGTTGCCCTGCTCGACGGCGTCTGCGAGATCCTGAGTGCTCATGCCTGAAAGCACGGCGAGCGCAATGCGCGGGCCGACGCCTGAAATGCGGATGAGAGCCCTGAAGGTCTGGCGTTCCGCCGCGGTTGCAAAGCCGTAGAGAAGTTGGGCATCCTCGCGCACGATGAAGTGGGTGAGGAGCGTGATCTCGGAGCCTTCGGCGGGCAGGTTGCAGAAGGTCGACATCGGAACGTCGACTTCGTAGCCGACGCCGCCGACGTCAACGAGGACCTGAGGCGGGGTCTTTTCAATGAGCTTGCCGTGCAGCCGTCCGATCATGATGTTTTCCCTTCCTTTGTGAAAAGCGCCGTCCAGGCGCTGCGCGCACCTGCGGCGCTGCGGCCGCGACGGGGCGTCGCATAGGTGCGAGTCGTGCTGCCCGCCTTTTCAAAGGCGCGCATGCGAATCGAGTTGGCGCAGCATACCGCGCAGGCGAGCGCGTCGGCCTCGTCGGCCTGAATGTCGCCTTCGATGCCGAGCAGCATGCCGATCATGCGCTGCACCATGGGTTTGTCGGCGCGTCCGGTGGCGCAAACGGCCTCCTTGATTTCGCTTGGCGTGAACTCCTCGACGGGCAGGCCGGCAAGGTCAGCGGCGACGAGCGCCGCGCCTCTGGCTTGGCCGAGGCGCAGCGTGCTCTGCGGGTTCACGTTGACGAAGACCCGCTCGGCGGAGGCGAGGTCGGGTTTCGTTCGTTCGATCACCTTCGAAAGCTCGCGTACGATGTGCCCGAGTCTGGCCGAGAGCTCGCCCTCGGGGACGCGGATCATGCCGCTGTCGACGCGGACGAACCGTCCGCTGGCGGCGTCGATGACGCCCCAGCCCGTGCGGTTGAGACCGGGGTCGAGGCCGAGGATGCGCATCGTGAAGCTCAGCGGCCGAAGCTGCCCATGCCGGGGAAGCCGCCGCGGCCTAACTGGCCGAGCGCGCGCATCATCTTGCCGAGACCGCCACGCTTCATGCGCTTCATCATGTCCTGCGTCTGCTCGAACTGCTTGAGAAGACGGTTGACCTCCTGCACGGGGACGCCCGCACCGGCGGCGATGCGCTTCTTGCGGCTGGCCTTGATGAGGTCGGGCTTGCGGCGCTCGAAGGGCGTCATGCTGTCGATGATGCCCATCGTGCGGCGGACGGACTTCTTGGCCTCTTCGTCGTTGACCTTGGAGGCGGCCTCCTGGAATTGCGCGGGGAGCTTCTCGAGAATGGAGGAGAAGCTCTCCATGTTGTTCATCTGGGCGAGCTGGGCGCGGAAGTCGTTGAGGTCGAACTTGTCGCCCTGACTGATCTTCTGCGCAAGCTTTTCGGCTTCGGCGATGTTGATCGACTTCTGAACGTCCTTGACGAGGCCGACGATGTCGCCCATGCCGAGAATGCGGGAGGCCATCGCCTCGGGATCGAAGGCGTCGAAGCCCGTGAGCTTCTCGGCGGTGCCGACGAACTTAATCGGCTTGCCGGTGACGTGACGCACGGAGAGCGCCGCACCGCCGCGGCTGTCGCCGTCGATCTTGGTGAGGACAACGCCGGTGAGCGGGAGGCGCTCGTTGAAGGCCTTGGCCGTGTTGACGGCGTCCTGGCCGAGCATGGCGTCGATCACGAAGAGCGTTTCAACGGGCTTGAGGAAGGTGTTGAGCTCGGCAACCTCCTGCATCATCGCCTCGTCGATGGCCAGACGGCCGGCCGTGTCGACGATGAGCACGTCGAAGAACTTGCGTCGGGCATGGTCGATGGCGGCAGCGGCAATCTCGAGCGGCTTCTGGCCGACGGTGCTCGGGAACCATTCGGCGCCCGCCTGTTCGGTCACCGTCTTGAGCTGTTCGATGGCGGCCGGACGATAAACGTCGGCGGACACCGTGAGAACCTTCTTGCGCTTCGTTTCGATGAGGTACTTGGCCAGCTTGCCAGCGCTCGTCGTCTTGCCCGCGCCCTGAAGACCGGCGAGAAGGATGACAGCGGGAGGCTGGGTGTGAAGATTGATGTCGCGTTCGGCGGCGGGCACGTCGCCGCCGATGATGGCGGTGAGCTCGCGCTGCACGACGCCCACCAAGGCCTGGCCGGGATTGAGGTTACCGACAACCTCTTCGCCCATGGCCTTTTCCTTGATGCGGGCGAGCACTTCACGCACGACGGGCAGGGCTACGTCGGCCTCGAGAAGCGCAATGCGAACCTCACGTAGCATGTCCTTCGTGTTTTCTTCCGTCAGACGCGCTTGACCGCGCATGGTCTTGACGATTTTGGAAAGGCGCTGGCTTAATGAGTCGAGCATGGTTTATGGATTCCTGGGGTTGACGGACAGGCGCCTGAAGGGCCTGTCCTGAGGACGGCGGGCGCGCAGCGCCGGCCGTCGCGGCTCCCGAAAGAGCGGGCTTGGGGGAGCGCTTCTGAAAATTGGAGTCCGAGACGCGATTTCAGGGATATCTAAGCCCGTTGCGGCTAGAATCATGTTTGCAAGGCGTGTCTTCGGATGCTGTTCGGGTCCGCCGCAGGCGTCGGGAGCGCTTCCGGCCCTTCAAGCCGGAGCGGCTTTCACCGTCCTTCGGCAAACTTCTCATTTTAGTGGGAACGGCCGAGTTTTGCATCGATCTCCAGCCTCCTCGAGCGCGCCGGCCAACGCCCGCGCCTCGATCGAACAAGTCAAAAAACAAGAGAACACAGAATGACCATTCTTACCATCTGCACCATCATTGCTGCGATCCTTTATCTGGGCTCAGGGATGGCCATCATCGGCTCGATGAAGGGCGAGGGCTCGGGAGCCTCCTCCCTCATCCGCTGGCCCGTGCTTGCCGGTCTGGTGATGCAGGGCTACGCCCTTCACGGCGAAATGTTCGGCGAAGGTGCAGTCAACTTCGGATTCGGCTTCGCGATGTCCGAAATGTTCTTTTTTGCGGTGATCATCCTTCTGATCGAGACGTGGATTCATCGTCTGCACGGCCAGTTCGGCATCGTGCTCATCGCTGCCGCCGTCGGCACGCTGAGCCCGCTCCTGTTCACCGGCCAGGTGATCCCCTCCGTCGAGTGGACGACGATCTTCCGCTGGCATCTGCTGCTTGCCATCGCGGCCTACGCCTTCCTCATGATCGCCTTCGTCCACGCCGTACTCATGGCGCTGATCAACCGCCGCCTGAAGAGCCCGGCGGTCGGCGAGACGTCGAAGTTCCTCGACTCCATGCCCGCTCTGGTCGTCATGGAGCGCATCTTCTTTCGAATCGTGGTCGTGGGCTTCCTCTTCATCACGCTCACGCTGATCGTCGGCGCACTTGCCACCCAGGAGGCCAAGGGCGTCTACTTCCTCTTTGACCACAAGACGATTCTCACGTGGCTTGCGTGGGTGTTCTTCGGCATCCTGCTTGCAGGCCGCCGCGTTGCGGGCTGGCGCGCCCGCACCGCCCTCAACTGGTTCTGGGCAGGCTTCGTCGTCTTCGTCGTGGCCTACTTCGGCTACAGCTTCATTCAGGAACTGGTCCGCTGAGGAGGATTCATGGGACGCATCCTCTTTTTCGTGGCGCTGGCTGTCGCCATGTGGGTTGCCTGGACGCTCAGTCGCAGGCGCAACAGTCTTGACAACGAGGAGCGCCGTGAACTCAAGCGCCTGCGTGCCAAGGAGCGCGAGGCTCAGGGAAAGTCTCGCGAGCCTTCAGGCGAGGTGATGGTCAAGTGCGACCACTGCGGCCTTTACTTTCCCAAACGCGAGGCCGTGCTCAGCAAGGAGCGCGTCTACTGCTCGAAGCGCTGCCGCGATGCGGCGCGGGACGGGCAATGACATCCCCCGACCGAGCCTTCGACGGGTGGCTGCCCGGCGTCGTGCGCCGGCCCTCTCCGCACTTCAACGAGCGTCCCGAAGGGGCGCTCGTTTCGCTGGCGGTCCTTCACTTCATCTCTCTGCCTGCAGGACGTTTCGGCGGGGAGGACGTCGACGCCCTCTTCATGGGGACCCTTGACGCCATGAACCGCCCCGAATACGAGTCCCTGAGGGGCCTGAGGGTCTCCTCCCATTTCTTCGTGCGCCGCACGGGAGAAGTCAGACAGTATGTGAGCGTTCTGGACAGGGCCTGGCATGCTGGCGTCTCGTCCTTCGAGGGGCACACGGGGTGCAACGACTTTTCCGTCGGAATCGAGCTCGAGGGCACGGGCGAGACGCCCTATGAAGACGCTCAGTACCTGGCGCTCGGAGAACTTCTGGGGACGCTGACAAGAGTGCTGCCCGTGGAAGCCGTGACGGGGCACGAGCACATCGCGCCCGGCCGCAAGCAGGACCCCGGCCCCTCCTTTGACTGGGATCGCGTCAGGGAAATGGTTCCGGGGCGCGTCAGGATCGTAACCGAACCTCAGGTCATGCCCTGAGGTCGGGATAGTCTGATATAGTCGACTGAATTCAAAATTCAGGTCTCCGTCGCCATGCCCACCCTTCTCACTGGACTCATTCAGTTTCTCTTCACGTCCGTCATGTCGATTCTCGGCGTGCTGCTTCTGTTGCGCGCCTGGGTCTACGTGTGGGCCTTTTCCCCGCGTCATCCGATCGTGCAGCTTGCGCGACGCGCGACGGACTGGCTTGTGGAGCCGCTCTCGAAACTCATTCCGAGGAGCGGTTCCTACGACTGGCCCAGTCTCGTGGCTGCGCTTGTCGCCGCCGTCATCATGGTGCTCATGCAGCGTGTGCTGACGGGGATGCCCTATACGCCGATCGGTCTGGTGATCGCCCCGCTGGCCACCGTGCTCCGCTGGGCGCTCGAAATGATGTCCTGGGGCGTCTTCATCTGGGTGGTGATGACCTGGCTGAATCCGCAGAGCCCGATGACCTACGCGCTCGGCACGCTTGTGGATCCGTTCGTTCGTCCCGTGCGCAAGATCATTCCGATGTTCGGTCGCTTCGATCTGTCGCCCATTGTCGTGATCATTCTGGCCAATGTCCTGCTGATGCTCGTGACGCCGATTTCCCATGGCTTCATTCCGCTTTGACGCCCGACGGGCTTCAGACAGTGAAAAGGCGCTCCGCTGTTCGGCTTGGAGCGCCTTTTTCTTTATGACCAGCAGTCGAAGGGAGTGCCCTCCCTGACTGCCTTTTCAACCAGCTCGGCGTTGATGCGGTAGCTCGGTCCCGTGGCCGTTGCCTTTGCGGCTCCCATGACGGTGCCCGCAATGGCGCAGCTGACGGCGTCAAGCCCCCTTTCCATGCCCCACAGAAGGCCGCCGCGGTAGGCGTCGCCAGCGCCGACTGGGTCGACTGCCTCGACCTTCGGCGCAGGGATGACGGTTTCCTCGCCCTTCTGCCAGACGGAGCTCCCTTGGCTGCCATGGGTGCAGAAGACCGCGCCCGTGAGGCGTGTGCTCCTCGATCATGAGGGCCTCGTAGTCGGAGAATGCAACGCAGGCCGCCGCTCTTGTCAGGGCGAGAAGCTCGTCGCCAGAAAAGAGGGGCGTCGTCTGGCCCGGATCGAAGATGAAGGGGATGCCGTGCGAGACAAAGGCCTTGGCGTGCGCCAGCAGCGTGCTTCGCACGCTGGGGGCGAGGATTCCGCAGACTATGCCCGTGTCGTCAGGCCAGGGAAGGCGATCTGCGTGCGCCATGGCGCCGGGACTGAAGGTGGCCAGCTGATTGCCGTCCCTGTCGGTGGTGATCATGCACTGCGCCGTCCATTCGTTCGGCATGACGGTCACGCCGTCCGTGCGAATGCCCTGACGTTCAAGATGCCGGAGATAGTCGTCCGCATCCCTGCCGACGGCGGTCCAGACAAGGGGATCTCCGCCAAGCTGCTTCAGACTGTAGGCGATGTTTGCGGCGCAGCCGCCGTAGGTGCGCCTCATGGAGTCCGCCTGAAGCGTGACGTTGAGTAGGTCGAGCGCCTCTGCCCTGAGCGTGTCGGCAAAGCGTCCCTCGTGCGTGAAGACCGTGTCGTAGGCGATGGAGCCGGAAATGATGACGGAC
>OCIU01001603.1_pt1 | contig 15205 bp, 12 predicted proteins | sample 1538471 | NCBI WGS metagenome assembly OCIU01 (sample SAMN04571693, study PRJEB22368) | human gut metagenome | biome: human gut; material: stool | host: Homo sapiens | place: Luxembourg | collected 2012-06-01 | reverse complement strand
GCTGTTTGCGCCTGATAAATTGTTATATCGGAAGATTTTATGGGCGCTGCCCAAACCCGCAATTTTTGAAAAAATTGAGTAAACTTTTTTGTTTTTGGGAGGATAATTTAGCGTTAGCTAAATTTCAATGCCCGACTGACACTCCGCTAAACCATAATTTACCCCAACTTTTGATAAAAAACAACAAAAATTAAGACAAAATAAAATAGCCTGATAATAATCAGACTATTTTGCAGCCTTCCTTTGTCGGATGGCAAAGGAAAACTTTATCATATTTTTCTTTTAATGCGTCAACGCACTTTTTAGCCTTGCGTTCGGAATTATAGACTGCAAAAACAGCCGAACCCGAACCCGACATACTTGCTCCAAGTGCTTTGCGCTTGTACATAATTCTTTTAATATCGTTCACTTCTTCAAGCTTTAATGCAAGCTCAAAATCATTGAATAAAGTAGATGTAATTCTGAACATATCACGGCTGAAAAGTGACTTTATCATTTCATCTGTATAAGGTGGGTGCGGATTTAACGCATCCACTTTTTTATATGCCTCGGCCGTGGAAACACTTACATTATCAGGTTTGCAGATAACAATATGCGATGCCAAAAAATTAGGCATTTTTTGAAGTTTTGTACCGATTCCCGTAGCATACTTTGTGCCGCCCACAAGGCAGAACGGAACATCCGCTCCTATTTTTTCAGCAATTTCTTGCAATTCATCGGGCTTTAAAAATGCGTCAAACATCTTATTAAGTCCCATAAGAACAGCCGCACCGTCTGTACTTCCTCCTGCAAGTCCCGCTTGAGTAGGAATAACCTTATCAATATCTATATGTACGCCCTGTCCTTCGTTACGGGTAGCAATAAAAAATCTTTCCGCCGCTTTGTAACAAATATTTTTTTCATCACAAGGGACGCCCTCATAATTACATGAAACGGTAATCTGACCGCTGTCATTATCGGTAACGGTAATTGTGTCATATAAATCAACACTTTGCATTATCGACAAAATATTGTGATAGCCGTCAGGCCGTTTGCCAGTGACATCAAGCGTAAGATTGATTTTTGCAGGTGCAAGAACCTTAATTTCCATTTTTCTGCTCCTCTATAAAGTCCCTGATACGCTGTAAAGCGGTTTTAAGATGGTTTAATGAATAAGAATAAGAAACTCTTACAAAACCCTCGCCGCATTCGCCAAAGGCTGTTCCCGGAACCACTGCGACATGCTTGTCCATAATAAGCTTTGTACAGAAGTCCTCTGAAGTCATACCTGTGCTCTTAATACAAGGAAATACATAAAATGCACCGTAAGGCTCAAAACAAGTAAGTCCCATTGCGTTGAATGAATCAACCACAAGGCGGCGGCGCATATCATATTCATTGCGCATATTTACAACATCAGGATCTCCGTTGCGTAAAGCCTCAATAGCCGCATACTGTGCGGTTGTAGGCGCTGACATAATGCCATACTGATGCAGTTTTGTCATTTGTGCAATAATCGGAACAGGACCTAAAGCGTAACCAAGTCGCCAGCCTGTCATTGCATAAGACTTTGAAAAGCCGTTAATAACAACAGTACGCTCATACATACCGTCAACGGAAGCAATGGAAATATGATTCTTTCCGCCGTATGTAAGCTCACTGTAAATTTCGTCCGAAAGCACAAATAAATTATGTTTCTTAATAACCTCGGCTACAGCCTCAAGGTCTTCTTTTTCCATAATAGCGCCTGTCGGATTATTAGGGAAAGGCAAAACAACTAACCTTGTTTTATCGGTAATTGCTTTTTCAAGGTCGTCTGCTCTAAGTCTGAACTCATCTTCGGCCTTTGTGTTAATAATAACAGCCTTGCCGCCTGCCATATGAGTAAGAGGTTCGTAACAAACAAATGACGGTTCGGGAATAATTACCTCGTCACCCTCTGAAACAAGACATCTAAAAGCAAGGTCAATAGCCTCACTGCCGCCAACTGTAACAAGCACCTGTGTTTTGCCCTCATATGATATATTAAAGCGTCTTGCATAATAATTGGCAATTTCTTCTCTAAGCTGTGCGAAACCACGATTTGGCGAATACCATGTTTTGCCGTTTTTAAGGGAATTTATACCCTCTTCACGGATATGCCATGGCGTCTGAAAATCAGGCTCGCCGATGCTGAGCGAAATAACATCATCCATCTCGCTTGCAATGTCAAAAAACTTACGAATACCCGATGGCTTTATTTCTTGTATAGAATTATTTAAAAATTTTGAATAGTCAATCACAGAATTAAACTCCTCTCATCCGACCCTTCAAAATCGATGAGATTCATTCCGCTGTCTTTGTAGCGACGCATAATGAAATGTGTGCCTGTTGAAAGCACTCCGTCGATTGTGGAGAGTTTTTTAGATACAAACATTGCGATATCCTGCATAGATTCGCCCTTAACTATCAGCGCAAAATCATATGTACCCGCCATAAGATACACAGAATCCACCTCGTCAAATGCCATACACATTTTCGCCATTTCGTCAAAGCCTGCATCCTTTTTAGGAGTAACCTTAAGCTCAATAAGTGCCTCAACATAGTTTTCCTTGGTATTCTCCCAGTTTACAACTGCCTGGTAGCCTTTGATAATGCCCTGAGTTTCGTATTCCTTTATTTGAGCCTTGATATAATCTTCCGGCTCACCGAGCATTGTCGCTATCTCGGCTGTGGTAAAGCCTGAGTTTGTACTTAAAAGCTGTAGTAATCTATCCATAATAAATCCTCCCCTGTGAATTTATACTTTTCCCGACAAAAATCGGGTACTTAATAATTATACCGCCTGTCTGACGGGATTGTCAACTGTATTGAGCATATTTATACAAACCGCAACAGATATTGATAACAGTTCATTTGACGGCGAATACACATCGAGTTCATAACTTTCCGTACTCGAAAATACTCTCTTTTGCACTGCAATAACCGTATTGTCAACATCCTGTACGGAAAAACTTTTTTGCGCTATATTTCCGCAAATTTTCCAATTTACACCGGAGCAAATACAAACAAGTTCATTGCGGTTTACGCCCATTAAAATGCGCATTTTTTTACCGCCTGCGTTTATATTGCAGGCAATAATGTTTGACACCGACAAGCATCTTATCTTAACAAAAATTTCGTCAGCACTGTGTATAATAATTTTTCGGCTTCGTTTGCTTTTTGAAAATTCCGCAAGATATTTTTCTATGCCCGTTTCGTCATAAATTTCAAAAGCGCCAAAATCCGCACAAACATCTCTTTTAATAAAATATTTCACAAAAAGCCCCCTTGAATTTCAGATTTACTGATTTTCAAGCTCATCAAGCCAAATTCTTACGCTTGCGTCACTTGGCATTCTCCAGTCCGAACGAGGAGAAAGCGTTACCGAACCTACCTTTGGGCCGTCAGGCAAACAACTGCGCTTAAACTGTTGAGAGAAAAATCTCTTTAAAAATGTAACAAGCCATTTTTTTATTGTATCGTTATTGTATTTTCCCGCAAAGGAATGCTTTGCAAGATAATATATTTTTGACGGAGTAAATCCAAAACGCACAAAGTAATAAAGGAAAAAGTCGTGCAATTCATAAGGACCGACCACATCTTCGGTTTTCTGTGCGATTTCTCCGTTTTTATCAGGCGGCAAAAGCTCCGGACTTACAGGTGTATCGAGTACATCAAGCAAAACCGTTTTTAATTCTCCGTCACTGATTTCAGCCTCATACGCTGTAAGATAGCGCACAAGTGTTTTAGGAATAGAAACATTCACCGCATACATACTCATATGGTCGCCGTTGTAGGTTGCCCAACCAAGCGCAAGTTCCGACAAATCGCCCGTACCGATTACAAGACCGCCGTACTTATTTGAAAGGTTCATCAGAATTTTAGTACGCTCTCTCGCCTGCGAATTTTCATAGGTAATGTCTGTTACACTTTCATCGTGCTTAATATCTATAAAATGCTGTCTTACCGCTGCGGTAATATTAATTTCTTCAAAAGAAACATTATAAGCCTCTGCAAGTTTTTCGGCATTTGATTTGGTACGCTTTGTTGTACCGAAACAAGGCATTGTTACAGTGTGAATATTTTTTCTGTCAATACCGAGCATATCAAAAGCGTGAACGCAAACAATAAGCGCAAGTGTACTGTCAAGACCGCCCGAAAGTCCGAGCACAACATTCTTAATTCCTGTATGAGCAAGTCTGGTTGCAAGTCCTGTTGCCTGCATTGTTATAATTTCCTTGCATCTTCTGCTAAGGTCATCTTTTGCCGACGGTACAAACGGAGTCTGTTCAAATTTTCTTGAGAGCTTTGTATCGGTAAGCGGCATATCAAAATAAATTCTTCTGACATTTTCATTGTCGCAGCAGAATGTACTCATTCTTCTGCGCTCGCCCATAAGTTTTTGAACATCAATATCCGCATAAGTAATGCCTGTCGTAAAGCGCTCGCTTTCACTCAACAAAGATGCGTTCTCACATATTATATTCTGTGCAGAATAAACTGTGTCTGTTGTGCTTTCCCCAAATCCTGAATCGGTATAAATGTATGCACAGCAAAGCTTGCCGCTCTGCATTCTCACAAGCGAGCGTCTGTATTCTGCTTTGCCGATGGTATCATCGGAGGTTGACGGATTGCAAATAACCGTTGCTCCCGATTTTGCAAGAGCTATTGACGGAGATTCCGCTACCCATAAATCTTCGCAAACCTCCACACCAATGGTAAAATCGGGCATATTTTTATTTTGAAACAAAACTTTATCGGTCAAAACAGTTTTCCGGCCTGCATACTCAATTTCAAAATCCGTATTTTTTCCGCTTGTATAATGTCTTGCCTCGTAAAATTCTGAATAATTCGGAATATTTGCCTTTGGCACAAGAGCGAGCAATTTGCCCTTAAAAATAACTGCCGCACAGTTGTAAAGAGCCTCCCTGAAAGCAACCGGAACGCCCACAACGGATATAATATCAAGATTTTTGGTTTCTTCAATTATTCTGTAAACCGAGCTTTCTGCTGTTTTAAGAAGAGTTTGCTGTAAAAACAAATCGCTGCAAGTATAGCCGGTTATGCATAATTCGGGAAAATTCACAAGTGCGGCACCCTCAATATTTGCCTCTTTTATTTGCGCAATTATTGCGTCGGTATTCTTTTTACAATCAGATACTCTGATAATAGGTGTAGCCGCCGCAACCTTTACAAATCCGTATTTCATTTATATCAATTCCTTTTCAGAAAAATAAAAACCGCAGGTAAACATACCTACGGTTATTATAGCCTAAAAATTGTAATTATACAAGTATCAAAGCAGACTTCTGTGGAGTCTTTTTTGATGAAAAAGATAGCGTGTTTCAAGCATCGGTTCAAACTTAGCTATGTAACAGCTTGTGTAACCCATTATCAGCCAGAACCACATTACCATAAACGATATATCGTAAAGCAGTGCCTTTTCAAATAACGCATAGAAAAGATATGCGCTTAAAAATGCGAACATACACGGATAAGCGTCATTTTTAAAGGTCTTTTTTTGCAGGAATAAATGTTGTGCGGCGTGTTTTGCAAAGCGGAAACCGAATATACCGAAAATAACAAATCCGAGCACACCTGTAGATACAAGTATAGTTAAAAATCCGTTGTGCAAATCATTGTTATGGTAAGTATATTTTAAAGTACCGTTTGCATATTCCTGACTGTAGAACACGATGTTTCCGTTACTTATTCCAAAGACAGGCGATATTTTGAACAAATCTAAAGATTCTCTATACAGCTTAAAACGACCGCTGTCAATATTGGAATTTTCGTGTTCAAATGTTATCGGCCCTTTGTCGGACGGCGCAGCGGTTTTATTATTGTCGGAATCATTTTGCTTTGGCTGTTCATCGGTATCCGACTGCTCTTTTTCTGTAATTTCATCAAGTAAAGAATAAGTCTTTGCCGTAACAACAGCAAACCCCTGCTGACAGATTTCCCTGAACATAAGTGAAGAACCCACAAGAAAAGTTCCTACAAGTACAAGCGCCACTATTCTCATCGTGACTTTTGCGGGAGAAAGTCCGTCTTTTGCAGCAAAAAACTGATATACAATATAAACTATCATATATGCAAGAATAAGTACCATAGACGCATTTGAATCGCAAAGCAAAAGCGAAAACAAGCTTGTACACACACAGGCAACTATCCATATTTTGCTGACTTTCCTTTGATTAACCGCATTTTGAAAATCAGGTTTACACAGAATATGACAGCAAAAAATTGCTACACAGGAAACAAAACCAAGCAAATTAGGATTTATGTAAATACCCGTAAATCTGTTTTCGTATATTGTAAACTTAATCCAGTACCATTCAAACCTTATGTTAAACATAAGGCAGAAAATACCGATGAAGTTTGCAATTGTAGTAATATACACAATACCTCTTGCCACGGTATAAAGCTCGTTTTTGAAATCAAAATCAGGTTCTGTGTGCATACCGTAAAATATAAAAAAGCATATCAGTATATGTAAAAACATTAACGCACTGTAGAAAATAGTATAAGTAAAGTTTAACAGCATGGTTAAAAGAGAAACCGCAAGGAATCCCCACACCCACAAGCCAAAGCGCAGTTTAAAAAATGTATTGTTTGTTTTTTGCTTATAATAGGTAAGCCATATGCCCCAGCAAAACAAAAATGCTACAAGAATATATGCAGGAATTTGTAAAAATGATACATTACAAAAAAACAGAGTAAAAATATAAACCTTTCTGTAACAAGAAAAGCTCTTTATTTTTTTCTTTAGCTCTTTCATTATACACCCCCTGTTACCTAAGTACCTCTTTAACTGTTTTAAACATAAGTTTTATGTCGGACAAAAAGCCGAAATTTTCAAGATACATAAGATTATACTTCATTTTTTCGGGTAAAATAGTTTCAACATAAACCTTATCCGCATCTTCGACATTTTGTAAAAGTTTTTCCTCGTCTTTATACATAATAGAAGCAAGCGAGGTTATTCCCGCAGGCATAAGCAAGGTTGCATTGTATTCGTCTTTGTACATATCCACATACTTCTGTACTTCCGGACGAGTACCAACAAAGGTCATTGAGCCTGCAAGTACATTAAAAATCTGTGGGAGTTCGTCAAGACGATATTTTCTTAAGATTCTGCCCACCTTAGTTACTCTGGCATCTCCGCTTGTTGTTACAAGTGTGCCGATACGGTCGGCATTTTGCACCATAGTACGAAATTTAAAAATCTTAAATACCCTGCCATAAGAAGTAACTCTCTCCTGCCTGTAAAAAACGGGGCCTTTCGAGGTTGCTTTAACTATTACGGCAATAACCGCAATCGGTATTATAAGAATAACCAGAATAATAAGGGAGAAGATAATATCCGTAATCCTTTTTAATACAAGAGAAAAAGACTTTTTGGCAATAATATCGTAATAATGCTTTACCTCATCATTTTGAAACTTAGGAGGTAATTTTTCAAAAGCTCTCATAGTTCCACCCTTCATTAGAGCAATTTTGCCGTAAAATTAAAATATCGCTTATATAAGCACAATAATCTGTTTAAAGACAGTATTATTTAGCATTATATATCTTTTGAAAAGTTTTTTCAAGCGTAATTATAGCTATGATAATACAAATAAGTTTGATTTTAACTGAACACTTTTTACATACAGTAAAAATCGACGACTGAGAAGTCGCCGGTTTTTAGGTAATTTTATGGAGTAATTAAGCACATTGAAAGGAAGTTATTGTCTAATATATATATAATATATCATACTCATTGTAATTTATCAATACTTTTATCAATATTTATGTAAAAAAAATATATATTTTAATTAAATACGAATAATGCTTGACTAATCGCTTAAAAAATTGTAAAATAATCTTGAACAATTAAAACAGCAATGGGTAATTATTTTTTATAATTCTTTTTAATTTGGTTTTATAATATAAATGCTGTTTTTATTTGCTAAGTGCAAACGAAAGGATATATTTTTATGGATAACGAATTTAATGTAGATCTTATTACTTTAATCAGTGATGAGGGCGAAGAAATAGAATTTGAAATTCTTGATATTATTGAAAATGAAGAAGGTAAGTTCTATGTACTCTTCCCTTACTATGAGAACCCGGCAGACGCTGTAAACGATCCCGGCGAATACTATATTATGGAAGTATTTGAAAAAGACGGTGAAGAAGAGCTTGCCGAAATCGAAGACGATGAAAAGCTCGACAGAATCGCTGCTATTTTTGAAGAAAACTATTACAATGATGACGAGGAAGACGAAGAAGAGTAATTTTTCTCTTTCTGTCATATAATATCAGTAATGGCAATTTGACAAATTCCCTGCCTGATGCGTGAATGATTTTAAAATAACCCTACAACTCTTAAATCGGGAGCCCGGCTCTTTAATCGGTGTGCAGACCTCCCGCTTTGGCGGAAGAAGGAAGCCTAATGTTTAAAGGAGAGCACCCACCTGCTTTCTCGTAGGCAGGTTATTATAAAAATCATACGGTCAGGCGGGGTTATTTTGTTTTTTATTTAATATTATTACATATCAAAAGCAGACTTTGCCTGCATTTGTGCCGATAAGGCCTTTTGCGGGCTGCGTTTATATTATTAAAAAAATAAATTTCAGGTGATTATAAATGAATATTTCTGTTTTGGGTTGCGGTCGCTGGGGCAGCTGCATTGCCTGGTATCTTGATAAGATAGGCAACAATGTAATTTCCTGCGGACTTGCCGACGCTCCCGAATTTATACAGTTAAGTACAACACATAAAAACGACTACCTTACTTTTCCCGAATCAATAGAGGTTACTTCTGACCTTGCAAAGGCGGTCAATCACGCAGAAGTAATTGTTATTTCTATTTCATCTCAACATTTGCGTTCATATATGCAGAGCATCGCTCAAAACAATCTTGACGGCAAAACCATTGTGCTTTGTATGAAAGGTGTTGAGGCAGCAACGGGTCAAAGACTCAGCCAAGTTGTCGGCGACTTTGTTGACGAAGAAAAAACACCTATTGCCGTATGGGTAGGCCCGGGACATCCGCAGGATTATGTAAAGGGTATTCCAAACTGTATGGTAATCGACAGCAAAAATCACGAAATAAAAGAAAAGCTTGTAAACAGTTTTTCAAGCTCACTCATAAGATTTTATGTCGGCACAGACCTTATCGGAAGCGAAATCGGTGCAGCCGCTAAAAATGTTATCGGCATTGCCGCAGGTATGCTTGACGGCTTTGGCTATGCGTCATTAAAAGGTGCGCTTATGGCAAGAGGCACACGAGAGATTGCAAGACTTATAAAAGCTCTCGGCGGCAATGAAATGAGCGCCTACGGACTTTGTCATCTCGGCGACTATGAGGCAACTTTATTCTCAAAATGGAGTCATAACCGCAGTTACGGTGAAAATTATGTAAAGGGTATTAAATTTGAAAAACTTGCCGAGGGTGTTATGACATCAAAAGCATTGTGCAAACTCGGCAAAGAAAATAATGTTGAGCTTCCGATTGTCGAAAGCGTTTACAGCGTTTTGTTTGACAATGTAGACCCTAAAGACGCACTCGGAAAGCTCTTTATGCGCTCTGTAAAAAAAGAATTTTAACAGGAAGGTGCAAAAATGAGCAATAACCCAACTAATCAAGAAAAAAACAAAGAGCCTAAGCAAAAGGCTCAAACCACGGTTAAAACTGCTGTTGCAAAGCATTGCCTTACCGAAAGCATAGCGGTGAATATAATATGCGGACTGCTGTTTTTAGTTTTTGGCTACATTGCAATAATGAGTATATTTCAGACCTGCGTTATTGACCCTGCAAACTACAGCTCCGAAGTTATTTTGTTTCAAGACGATTTATTTGTAATAAATATATTCTGCCTTGTGATATTTACAGCTTTGCTTTTTAAGATTAATAAGCATACCGCATTTTTCGCCAAAGTAAATATGAAATTTATGGAGGCAGGCTTGTTTGCTTTTTCTGCAATCATCGGACTTGTATGGATATTCTCTGTACAATCAATTCCTGCGGCAGACAGTTACAATATTTACGAAACCGCCTCTCAAACGGCACAAGGCAATTATGCATTTTTACATAACGGTTCCGATTTTTATAACAAGGATTTCTACAGCGGATTTTCATACTACAATTGTTATCCGTTCCAACTCGGCTTTGTGCTTATAAGCGAAATCGTTTACAGAATTTTCGGTACAGACAGCACAATGCCTCTACAAGTTATAAATGTACTTTGCGTTGCGGCGGCATATCTTGGCATTGCAAAAATCACAAAGCAGATTTTCGGCAGAAACAAAATTGAATTTATAGTAATTCTTGCACTTGCCGGTTGTATTCAGCCTGTACTTTTCTGCACATTCGTATACGGCAACATAATCGGTATGTGCTGTGCAATATGGGCGTCACACTTCCTAATCAAATATTTCCAAACCGATAAATATCTTGTGCTTATCCCTTGCGGAGTTCTGCTCGTTGTATCGGCACTTGCAAAGTACAACAACTTAATTTACCTTGTTGCCTTTGTAATTATGCTTATCATTCACACTGTAAAGGCTAAAAAATGGCAGAGTATCGCATTTGCACTTGCTCTCTGTATTGCCGTTGTCGGTACAAGTAATCTTGTAATCAAAAGCTACGCATCAAGAGCAAACACCGAACTTAAGGGCGGTGTTTCACAGGTACTTTATCTTGATATGGGACTTAACGAATCCTATATGGCTCCCGGTTGGTACAACAATATCGCACTAAGTCTTTATACAAGCAACAATTGTGATATTGATGCCGCAGAATCGCAAGCATGGTCAGATATTAACAGCCGTCTTAATAAAATGAAAAACGATTCCGAATATGCAATTAATTTCTTTGGCAACAAAATTTTAAGTCAGTGGAATGAACCGTCATACGAAAGCATTTGGGTAAGCAAGGTTAAAGGACACGATGTTGATGTACAGGAGGGTCTTGGCAAGGCTGTTTATGACGGCAGTACAGGACAGTTCCTTGAATTGTACTTTAACTTCTATATGATGGCAGTGTTTATACTCTTTACACTCGGCATTTACTTTATGTTCCTGTATAAAAAGACAAACATTTCTACGGTATTGCTGCCGCTTGTATTGCTCGGAGGATTCGGCTATCACTTGCTTTTCGAAGGAAAATCGCAGTATATACTGACATACATTGTTCTTCTTCTCCCCTATGCCGCATATGCGCTCTGCACAATTCTTGAAAGCGAATATACAGGCATAAAGAAAGTAGTAAACAGCTTAAAAGAAATCCCCGACAAACAACCGAAAGGCTTTAAAGATACCAAACTTTACGGCAAAATCTTCAAAAGAAAATCTAAATAATACGAAAAAATGCAGTCGGTTTTGACTGCATTTTTTGTTATACAAAAAGCCTGCGAAAATCGCAGGCTTTCAATGTTGTATAAATATTCTGTTACCGAATTATAATTACATAAGACTCTTATAAAGTTCGGCAATTTCTTCTACGCTGGTTTCTCTTGGGTTGCCGGGACGGCAAGCGTCATCATATGCCGACTGTGCAAGGAACGGTACATCTTCAGGTTTGACAATTTCTTTTAAATCCGCAGGAATACCTACATCTTGAGAAAGTTTTTTAACTGCGTCAACTGCTGCCTTGCGGTATTCGTCAACAGTCATATTTTCTGTACCATCTACACCCATTGCGGCGGCAATGTATTTGTACTTATCACCTGTGGCAGGAGCGTTATACTCCATAACTGTCGGAAGAATAATGGCATTTGCAACACCATGCGGTGTGTCGTACAAAGCGCCGAGCGGATGAGCCATTGAGTGAACTATACCAAGTCCGACATTTGAGAATCCCATACCTGCAACATACTGACCGAGAGCCATTCCCTCTCTGCCCTCCGGTGTGTTATCTACTGCGCCACGCAAAGACTTTGAAATAATTTCAATTGCCTTTAAATGGAACATATCGGAAAGTGCCCATGCACCCTTTGTTATGTAGCCCTCAATTGCGTGCGTAAGTGCGTCCATACCTGTTGCGGCGGTAAGACCTTTTGGCATAGTTGACATCATATCAGGGTCAACTACTGCAACTACAGGAATATCGTGAACATCTACGCATACCATTTTTCTGTTCTTTTCAACATCTGTAATTACATAGTTAATTGTAACTTCAGCGGCTGTACCTGCCGTTGTCGGAACTGCGATAATCGGCACTGCTTTGTTCTTTGTGGGTGCAACACCCTCAAGCGAGCGAACATCCGCAAATTCTGGATTATTAATAATTATGCCGACTGCCTTTGCCGTATCCATTGAAGAACCGCCGCCGATTGCAACAATACAATCTGCTCCGCTCTCTTTAAATACTTCAACACCGTGCTGAACATTCTGTATGGTAGGATTAGGTTTGATGTCTGAATATAAAGTATATTCAATGCCCGCATTTTCAAGCACATCCGTAACTTTTTTTGTAACTCCGAATTTTACAAGGTCGGGGTCAGACGCTACAAGCACCTTCTTAAAACCTCTTCCCCTAATTTCTTCGGGTATAGAATTGATTGCACCTGCACCGTGATAAGAAGTTTCGTTTAATACAAATCTATTCATATATTTTTCATCCTTTGCTAAAAATTTTTGTACCTTTATTATATAACATATTTACTAAAAAATCAAGATTGTTATATAAATTCTATTATTTTTATCTTAAAAAGCTAATAGACTTGTACTTTATAAAAATAATGCTATAATAAGTATAGATGATAATTTAGGAGTTGATATATATGTCAGTTGATATTTATTCTCAAGCAAAACAGGCCTGCGAAGAGCTTTGTAATGTTGCCAAACTTAAGGAAGGCTGTATAGTTGTAGTCGGCTGTTCTTCAAGTGAAGTTGCCGGAGGAACTATCGGCAAAAACTCTAATCTTGAGGTTGCCGAGCAGGTTTTCAAAGGTATTTATGAAGTGCTTAGCGAAAAGAAAATCTATCTTGCCGCTCAATGCTGCGAACATCTGAACCGTGCAATCATTGTAGAGCGTGATGCCGTTCCGTATGCGGAAATTGTAAATGTTGTTCCGCAACCAAAGGCAGGCGGTTCTTTTGCCACAACAGCATATAAAACATTTAAAAATCCTGTTGCTCTTGAAGAAATCAAGGCTGACGCAGGACTTGACATTGGCGGTACATTAATAGGTATGCACCTTAAAAAAGTAGCTGTTCCCGTAAGACTGAGCCTTGATCACGTTGGCAACGCTATTTTACTTGCCGCAAGAACCAGACCGAAATTTATCGGCGGCTGCAGAGCGGTTTATGATGAAAATATGTAAATAATAACAAACAAAAAAGGCTCTATAATAAATGTTGGGGTAACAATAATAAATTATGGTTTAGCAAATTGATTTGCCAATTAATTATAAAAGTTTGGTCGACCTTTTCAAAGGTCGTGGGTGTGGGCAAAGCCCACAAATACTTTCCGCTTACGCAATCTGACGATAGCCAAACAGCTTGCTGTTTGGAGGCTTGAACAAACAGGCGAAAGCCTTTGCGAGAGCAACAAAAGAAAATACACTTCATTTTTCATAGTCAACGCAATGCGTTGACTATGTTTTTAGCGTTTCTGTTTATAATGGCTGTCGCCTGTTTTAACAAACTAAGTCTTAACACGCAAACAGCGTGGCTGTTTGCGCCCGAAGAATTGTAATATCTGAAGATTTTATGGGCGCTGCCCAAACCCGCAATTTTTGAAAAAATTGAGTAAACTTTTTTTGTTTTTGGGAGGATAATTTAGCGTTAGCTAAATTTCAATGCCTGACCGACACTCCGCTAAACCATAATTTACCCCAACTTTTGACAAAGAACCACAAAAAAATAAGCACGATGCGTTTAATGCACCGTGCTTTTGTTTACCACTCAGTAACTTCTTTAATAAATATTTTATCTTTATATCTTCCGTTTTTATTAGCCTTGGCAAGTCTTAATCTGTCAAGTTCACCATCTGTCATACCTCTTGCATTGGCAATGGCATAAACAACTTCAAGAATATCGGCAAGCGCCTCGGTATTTTTATCAATCTGATACTCTGTACACTCCTCTGAAAGCTTTAATTCAAGCATTTCAAGGTATCTTTCGTCAGAAAGAATTTCGGTTTCACACATCTGACCGTTTTCTTCAATGATCTTCGGAATTTTATCTCTCACAAGTTTATTATACTTCTTAATCATATACCACACCTCTTATCCGTTGAAAATCATATTAATATGTAATTATTATACACAACAGCAACAGAAAAGTCAATAAAAGGAGTATTTTGCAATACCCCAACTATTTAATTATACCACAATGCAAAATGCACTTCAATAGATTTTGATAAAATAAAAATATAAATATTTTTAATATTTATATTGACAACAGTTGATTTATTCTGTATAATATAGACAAAGAAAAGGAACAAAAGGAGGTTTCTAATATGAAAGTAAAAGTCCATTACATAAGACATATCAGAGATTTCATGCGGAGCCTTCCCCCAAACAAACAATAACCTGATACATTAGAAAAGGTTATAATATCTCGTTTGTTTGTCGGGCAGCTGATAATTTCAATGTTATTAAACATATTATTAATTTAAATCAGACAAGGTTTCCGATTACTACCAATCAAACAATTGCATTCAAAGCGTACGAATACAAAAAAGAACTTCATATTTTTTTATATAGATTGTCTGCGAAAGTAGTTGTTAGGTTATTATTCGTAAAAATGAGCTTAAAAGTAATCACAATTCTAAGGTAATCAGGTTTATCCGAGATTATGATTACAACTTAATATAATTTAAAATTTTGTTAATGGTGGTCGTACCAATGTACAGATAAAATTTATCTAATAAAAATCTAAAGATTGGAGATAAGACCGATGTACGAGGAAGTTTATATTTAGATATACTATAGTATAGGAGATAATTCCGATGTAAACTTTAACGATTTCTAAATTATACATAATTGGAGATGAGTCCGAAATTTAGTTTATAAAACGCCGATAACATAAGTATTGTTACCGGGTAATGATGATAATAAATTAAAATTTCAATAAAAGCAATATCTACCGACAGAGAATACTCTGTCGGTAGATTTTTGTTTTGCGGCTTTATTAAGTTGCGTAAACTATTTAGGCTCTATAATAAATGTTGGGGTAACAAATAGATCCTACAAAAATAATTTTAAAA
>OCIU01001590.1_pt1 | contig 15264 bp, 10 predicted proteins | sample 1538471 | NCBI WGS metagenome assembly OCIU01 (sample SAMN04571693, study PRJEB22368) | human gut metagenome | biome: human gut; material: stool | host: Homo sapiens | place: Luxembourg | collected 2012-06-01 | reverse complement strand
ATACCGGACAGAAGTGTTCTATCGAATTCGACATTAGTGGGAACAGCAGTGAACTTCTAAGCGCAAGCATTCCGGTAAAACTGTATAAAGTTGCTTCGGTTGATGAATCCGGCAACTATACCGGAATCGGTGCATTTTCAAAACTGGATCTTTCATCCGTAAGTGCTGATAACCTGGATGCGGCAGCTGCTACCTGGGCAGAACGTGCAGCAGAAGCGAAGAAATTGCTGAAGGATGACACAGAGCCAACTACAACCACACTGACACAGGGAAGAGGTACTGCAACAGGACTGGATACAGGACTTTACCTTGTAGATACACCAAAAGTAATTACACCAAATTACACTTATACTTTTACTCCTTACCTTGTATCACTTCCGACCAATAATTACTACAGTGGTAACGGTGCAAGTGATGACTGGATCTACGATCTGACCAAAGAACACAACAGTGCAGTTGGTCTGAAACCGGAACAGCACGTAAGATACGGTAATCTGGTGATCAACAAGGAACTGGTAGATCACAATGCTACCTTCGGTAACAATGCAACGTTCGTATTCCAGATCGATATCACAACACTGGATAAGAAAAAAGAAACCAGAATCGAAGAGCTTACCTTCAATGCAGCAGGCAGCGATTCTGTAACGATTGAAAAAATTCCTGCTGGATCTCATGTCACGGTAACGGAGGTTTACAGCGGTGCAAGCTATGAACTCGCTTCTGCTAAAAGTCAGGAAACAGACATCATTGCTAATCCTGAAAAAGAAACCGAAGTAGAATTCAAACCGGCAGAGGTTTCATTTATCAACAAACACGATGGACGTACCAATGGCGGCTACGGTGTAAAAAATAATTTCAAACTGGACGAAAATGGTCAGTATCAGTACACCGAACCGGCAGAAAAGAACTAGGAAGGGGGAGTCGGAATGAGAAAGTTACATAAGAAACCACTTATCATGGCAGCAGCAACACTTGCTCTTACCGGAACCCTGGCAGTTGGAAGCGCGATGGCGTATTTTACAACCTATTCGACAGCCGGTGGCGGTGTGAAAATGAATATGGGATTTACTGAGACAGTCCCGAAAGAAGACGTTGATGAAAACGGGAAGCACATTACAATTGAAAATACCGGTGATTATGACTGTTTCGTAAGAGTCAAAGCATTTGCACCGGTAGAGCTTACTTATAACGCACCAAACGGCGGATGGACAGCAGGTGATAAGGGCTACTGGTATTACGATAAAGTACTTCCGGCAGGAAAGAAAACGGAAACGGAACTCAACATCAAATACACATTCCCGTCAGTAAATGACAAACCAGAAGAATTTAACATCGTAGTCATCCAGGAATGCACACCGGTTCTCTACGACGAGGACGGCAATCCATACGCCGACTGGAATCACGTAATCAAAGACGACAGCACACAGACGACAGAGTAGGAGGTAATGAGAATGAAAAAGAAAAAGAAATCATTTCCAAAGAAACCTGCCCTGGTCCTGACAGCCGCAGCACTCCTGCTGGTTGGAAGCACTGTCGGCAGTACACGCGCCGCACTCACTTACTACAGTGAGAATTATTCCGCACAGATGAATATGCAGAGTATCGGCGTATCTCTTCTGGAAAATGACAAAGTAGTCAGCAGCCGGGATTATGTATCGAACAATGAATGGAAGGGAACCTCAGATGGTACACTTCTCACAAACCTTCTTGGAAAGGATGAGACATTTACACCCGGCAAGAAATATAACGAAGCAATCAGCGTCAAGAACAGCGGTACGATCGACACCTTTGTACGTGTGATCATCACAAAAAGCTGGCAGGACGAAAAAGGCAATAAGAACACGAACCTTTCACCGGATCTGATCGAGCTGAACTTCCTCACAGACAACGGATGGCAGGTTGCAGATGCACAGTCCACGAGAGAGCGTACCGTTCTTTATTATACCAAGGCAGTTGCAGCCGGAGATACCGCACCGGCATTATCGGATACACTCCGAATCAATCCTTCGATTGCATCGGATGTAAAGCAAAATGTCTCTGAGGATGGCAAAACCATCACTTATACTTACAAGTACAATGGCTACACCTTCCACATTGACGCAGAGGTGGATGCAGTTCAGACACACAACGCAAAGGACGCGATCAAGAGTGCCTGGGGCGTGGACGTGAATGTATCAGACGACGAAACAACAATGAGCTTACAGTAGGGAGGTACAGAGTATGAAAAAGAAAATTTTGTGCCTCGCCATGACAGTGATAATGGCAGCAGGGGTACACACAACTGCATTTGCAAAGGATTCTCAGGGAGCCGACAGATGGCAGGTTAATTTCACCGGCGGCAAGATGGAAAGTAATTTTAAAAGCTCCGATGCGACTGACGAGCTGGCAAATATCCAGCCGGGTGACAGCATCGAGCTCAAGGTTCAGCTTAAGAACTCCGACAGTACGGATACCGATTGGTACATGACCAACGAAGTGATCCAGACGCTGGAGGATGCACAGTCTTCCGCAGAAGGTGGTGCTTACGAATACAAGCTGACCTATGTTGGAAGTGACAATGCCGAAAAGGTACTCTATGACAGCTCAACTGTCGGAGGGGAAGGTTCTTCCAAAGCCGGAGAAGGTCTGAAGCAGATTGATAGCTCAACCGAAGAATATTTCTACCTCGGAAGACTTGCTTCCAATAATACCGGAACGGTACACCTTACCGTCGGTGTTGAAGGTGAGACACAGGGCAACGGTTATCAGCTCACACTCGCAAAGCTCCGCATGAACTTTGCAGTAGAAAAGGTTTCAGCCGGCAAAACCATCACCAAGAATAAGATTGTTAAGACAACCAACACCGTTAAGACCGGTGATACCGCAAGAATTCTTCTCTTCTGTGTGCTTGCACTCATCAGTGGACTGATCCTTCTTGCATATGGTATCTACACACTCAATAAGAACACAAAAAGACGCAGACAGAAAGGAGAGTAAGCAGATGAAAAAATGGAAAAGATTACTGGTTTCTCTTCTGACTGTATCCATGACACTCGGTGCATCCACAATGAGCGTTATGGCAGATGATACTACACCGTATACCTACAAGGTAACATTATCCGCAGGTAACAAAGGAACCATCAATGGTCAGAACAAAATTGAAAAATCTGACATTTCTTATGGATCTAAATTTTCTTTTGACAATACTGCTTTGTACAATATTCAGGTAACAGACGATAGATATTATGTCAAAGGAATCCGCCTCAGCGGACGTGATAATGCAAGTTCAAAACGACTTGATGCTCCTGCTTTTATCGTCACAGGTGATGCCGACTATGTAGTCGCTTATGGAATCAAAGGCAACATGGTTGCCTATACCGTAAATTATCAGGATGCATCCGGTAAATCACTGGCAGAGAGCCAGACCTTCTACGGAAACGTCGGCGACAAGCCGGTCGTTGCTTACCGTTACGTTGAAAATTATATTCCAGATGCTCTTGCACTTACCAAGACTTTGAGTAATAATGAATCTGAGAATGTATTTACGTTTACCTACACACCGGGAGCTACAGACCGTATCGTTGAGACAACAACTACCGTCACAACAACAGTTCCTGGAACCGCAACTCCTGGCACAGGTACCGGTAATGTCGGTACAGCAGGTGGCACGACAGGCGGCACAACCGGTGGAACTGCCGGAACTACCGGTGGAACTACAACCGGAACTACCGGTGGCACAACAGACGGAACCACAACCGGTACAACCGATGGTACAACGACAGATAACAATTCTCAGGATACGACAGCTAAAGATAAAGATACTGCAACATCTGAGGATGAACAGACACCAAAGTCTCTAGTAGATCTGGATGATGAAGACACTCCAAAAGGAAATATCGATGCGAAAGACAAGACGAGCAAGACTCCGATCGCAGCAGGAATCGGCATTATCGTTGTTGCGGTAGCAGCTCTCGTAGGACTGATCGTATTCTTGAAAAAACGTGCAAAATAAAAAAGCGCGGCACTAAAGGAGAAGTCTTTTTTGAAGAGAACGAAGAAAAAGAAAAGCCCGGTGGCTGCATTTTGCAGTGCACTGGGCACTGTTTTACTGACAGTACTGATTCTTGCCTGTATTCCGCTGACGCTTCCGAAAGCTTTTGGTTTTCAGATATACACCGTGATCAGTGGGAGCATGGAACCGGCGATCCCGACGGGAAGCCTGGTCTATGTCCGGCATGAAGAACCAGACACGATCGTCAAAGATGATGTCATTGCTTTTTACAGCAACAATGCAGACGGCTCGATCATCACCCACCGCGTAGTATCCAACAGCCCGGCGATGGGACAGTTTATCACCAAAGGGGATGCCAATGAGGAAAAAGATATGAATCCGATCCCTTACAACAACTACATCGGAAAAGTAAAGCTTTCTGTTCCGGTTGTCGGCGGTATCGCACAGGCTGCAACCGGCACTGCCGGAAAGATTGCTGCCGCATCCATCATCGGTCTTGCTGTGATTCTTGAAATCGTTGCTGCCATGCTTGACAGACGCGATGACGAAGACGAATAAGAGAGAACGTTTTTCATTTTATCTTGCTAAAGTGTGAAACATTTGCTAAAATAATATCAGATTGTATTGTCAGAAGAAGATGGGGGAATTTCACAATTCTCCCATTTGTCATATATTGAAAAGAATGGAGAGGTGAATGGATTGTTATCCAACCAGATTTTACAGAGAACAATCAATGAAATAGGGGATATCATCGAGTGTAACTGTTCCATCTGGAACACAGACGGAGTGATGCTTGCAGCTGTAGGTAAGGAGAAGCCTGCAGTAAAAAAAGCTGTCTGCTCATTTTTAAAAGAGCTGGAGGTTACCGGCGTAGCGGAGGAGCACCTGGATGAATGCTATGGTCTGTTCCCGGTTTATGATGATGATGAACTGACTTATATTTTCGTGATCGAGCACAATAATGAGATTGATGTGCATACCAGCGGACGCTTAAGTGTCTGCCAGCTGGAGAGCCTTTTAAGATCCGGAAGCGAACGTCTTGACCGTAACCGTTTTATCCAGAACCTGCTCCTGGATAACCTGCTCCTCGTAGATATCTACAATCAGGCGAAAAAGCTTGGTATTACAGTTGAGCAGCGCAGAGTCGTCTATCTGATCGAACCGAAGAATCCGGATGACACGATCGTCCTGGATATGATCCGTGGGATTTATTCCTCGGGAACCGGTGATTTTGTTACTGCCGTAGATGAGGGACATATTATTCTGATCAAGTCCCTTGACAGTACGGATGATTATGATACGATCCGTTCGACTGCCGATATGCTGGTGAATGCGATCAACACCGAAGCTATGGTCAATGTCCGGCTTTCCTTCGGAACCATCATTCCCGAACTCAAAGAGGTCTCACAGTCTTACAAAGAAGCAGGCATGGCTCTGGATGTGGGACGTATCTTCTATCCGGAACGCAATATTTTATCCTACCGCGAACTCGGTATCGGACGGCTGATCCACCAGCTTCCCGTTTCCTTATGCGAGATGTTCCTGGAAGAAGTATTTGCCGGAAATACCGTTGATCAGTTTGACGAAGAAACCTTATCCACAGTTGATAAATTTTTTGAAAACAGCCTGAATATTTCGGAGACAGCGAGACAGCTTTTCGTCCACCGGAATACGCTCGTCTACCGGCTGGAGAAGATCCAGAAGCAGACCGGGCTGGATGTCAGAGTCTTTGAGGACGCCCTGACATTTAAGATTGCTTTGATGGTCGCAGACCACATGAAATTTATAGAAAACAGAAAATAGGAGGACATGATATGGTGAAATTATACGAAGGCGGTGCCTATCTTTTACACGGTACTGAGGTAATTGCAGATGCACCCGATGCACTTGCTGCCGTAAAAAGCAAGACAGGGATTGAGACAACAAAAGAAGCTGCTGCAAAAGAGACAATGGCTTATGGGATCTTAAGTGCGCATAATACTTCCGGTAATATGCAGCAGCTTCAGATCAAATTTGACAAGCTGACTTCGCACGACATTACCTTTGTCGGAATCATCCAGACTGCAAGAGCATCCGGACTGGAGAAATTCCCGATCCCTTATGTTCTGACCAACTGCCATAACTCTCTGTGTGCAGTCGGCGGTACGATCAATGAAGATGACCACATGTTTGGACTGACCTGTGCGAAGAAGTACGGCGGTGTCTATGTTCCGCCTCATCAGGCCGTTATCCACCAGTTTGCCCGTGAAATGCTCGCAGGCGGCGGCAAGATGATCCTTGGTTCTGACAGCCACACCCGTTATGGTGCACTCGGTACCATGGCAATGGGAGAGGGCGGACCGGAACTTGTAAAACAGCTTCTGAACAAGACTTATGATATCAAGATGCCGGGCGTTGTCGGAATCTATCTGGACGGCGAACCGGTGAAAGGTGTCGGACCGCAGGACGTTGCCCTTGCAATCATCGGCGCAACCTTCGGCAATGGCTATGTCAATAACAAGGTCATGGAATTTGTCGGACCTGGCGTTGGCAAATTAAGTGCAGACTTCCGTATCGGAATCGATGTTATGACGACAGAGACAACCTGCCTTTCTTCTATCTGGAGAACCGATGACAAGATCAAAGAGTTCTACGATATCCACGGAAGAAGTGATGACTTCAGGGAACTGGAACCTGGCGCAGTCGCTTACTATGACGGTCTTGTATACGTCAATTTGAGCGAGATCAAGCCTATGATCGCCATGCCGTTCCATCCGTCCAATGTCTACACCATCGAGGATGTCAATGCCAACCTTGCAGATGTTCTCCACGATGTAGAGCAGCGCGCGCTGGTAAGCCTGGACGGTGCTGTGGATTACTCTCTTCAGGACAAGATCGTAAATGGTAAACTTTATGTCGATCAGGGTATCATCGCAGGCTGTGCCGGCGGCGGTTTTGAAAATATCTGTGCTGCCGCAGACATCATCCGTGGCAAATACATCGGATCAGATGAATTTACCTTCAGTGTTTACCCGGCAAGTACACCGATCTACATGGAGCTTGTGAAAAATGGTGCGGTTGCTGACCTGATGGAAGCCGGTACGATCGTGAAGACTGCCTTCTGCGGACCGTGCTTCGGTGCAGGGGATACTCCGGCAAACAATGCATTTTCCATCCGTCACTCTACCCGTAACTTCCCGAACCGTGAAGGAAGCAAGCTGCAGAGTGGACAGATCGCATCTGTTGCCCTTATGGATGCACGTTCCATTGCCGCAACTGCTGCGAACAAAGGTTTCCTTACTCCGGCAACAGATTTTGATATTGAATACAAGAACCCGACCTACCACTTTGATTCCAGAATTTACGCCAACCGTGTATTTGACAGCCACGGCGTTGCTGATCCTTCGGTTGAGATCAAATTCGGACCGAACATCAAAGACTGGCCGGCAATGAGCGCTCTTCCTGAGAATCTGATCCTGAAGGTCGTATCTGAGATCCACGATCCGGTTACAACGACAGACGAACTGATCCCGTCCGGCGAGACTTCTTCTTATCGTTCCAACCCGCTTGGACTTGCTGAATTTGCACTTTCCCGAAAGGATCCTGCCTATGTAGGACGCGCGAAAGAAGTCCAGAAAGCCCAGAAAGCGATTGAAGCAGGTACTTGTCCACTGGATGTACTGGATGAATTAAAACCGGTGATGGCAGCAATCCAGAAGTCTTATCCGGAAGTCGGCAAAGGAAATATCGGTGTCGGAAGTACCATTTTCGCGGTCAAACCTGGTGATGGTTCTGCCCGTGAGCAGGCTGCTTCCTGCCAGAAGGTTCTCGGCGGCTGGGCGAATATCGCGAATGAGTACGCAACCAAACGTTACCGCTCGAACCTGATCAACTGGGGCATGCTTCCGTTTATTACCGAAGAGGAACACACAAAGCTTTCTTTCAGGAACGGTGACTATCTCTTCGTGCCGGATATCCGCAAAGCAGTAGAAGATAAAGCTTCCACGATCAAGGCTTATGTCGTAGGCGATGATCTGAAGGAGATTGATCTGAAGCTCGGTGATCTGACGGATGCAGAACGTGAGATCATCCTCAAAGGATGTCTGATCAATTATTACAGAGGTTAATTTTTCTCAGACAATGATATGATTTAAAAGGGACGGAAATTTTTCTGTCCCTTTTTGCAACACTTCCGACTTTTTTATACTCTTATATACAAAGAACCTGTTATGAGAGGAGGGACTTTATGATCGATGCAATTGCATTTAAAGAATTATATAAGACGGTTTATCAGGATCTGTATCGTTTTGCGCTCTGCATGATGCATCATCCGCAGGATGCAGAAGACGCCGTCAGTGAAGCCGTTCTTTCCGCCTATGAGAACATACATAAATTACGCAAAGAAGAAGCATTCCGTTCCTGGATCTTTCAGATTCTGGCAAATGTGTGCCGCCGGAAGTTAAAGAGCCGTGAACGGACCGAGACCGAGCTGAAAGAAGATCATGCTTCTGCCACATACTGTGACGGACTCCGCACAGATGTCGAGCGTGCTTTTCTTATTCTCGATGAAGACGATCAGCTGATTATCGGCTTATCCGTCTATGGCGGTTACAACAGTAAAGAGATCGGAAAAATGCTAAGGCTGAACCCGAATACAGTCCGCTCCCGCAGAAAGCGTGCCCTCGAAAAGATGAGCTGGCTTCTGAAAGAGTAGGATAAAAGAGTAATAGGAGGTGTTTCATATGACAGATCACGAAAAAGAAATACTGGATAAAATAAAACAATCTACGGAAAAAACTCCTGTTCCGGAAAGCCTTGCACCGGATCAGATTATGAAAATGCTGGAAGAGCATAACAGCACTCAGGCTTCCGAACATATCCCGAAAAAGCATGGATTTTCCCGCGGCCACCGGATGCGCGGAGGACTTATCGCTGCCGCACTGGTACTGGTTGTCGGCATTGGCGCCCACATCCGCCAGCAGAATCTTTCTTCAGATTCAGCCACTTCTTCCACAAAAGGCAGTTCTTCAATCGGTACATCCTCCGGTAAGCTTGCCTCTTCCGATACTTTAGAGACTGCAACCGATTATGATGAAGTCTACACATACCTGCAATCTTATCAGGATGAGTTGGATTCTTCATCTGTTACCGGTTCAACCGACAACGGAATTGTCATGTATTCAACTGAAACAGCCGACAGTGGTGCACGCACCGATAGTTCCAGCTCCTCTTCGGATTCTTCAACAGCCTCTGCACGTGCTGTGGATACTTCATTTTCCGATACCAACGTCCGCACAGAGGGCGTCGGTGAAGCAGACATTGTAAAAACGGATGGAAGTTATCTTTATACATTGAAAGCAAACTCACAGGAAATTTCCATTGTAGATATCCGGTCTGATCAGATGAAGGTTGTTTCCGGTATTTCGCTGAATGAGAATTTTCAGGCATCCGAATTTTACCTGAGTGACCAGAAGCTTTTTGTCCTTGGCAACATGCAGAACACGCAGGTTGATTCTGACAGTAAAACCTTGTATCGCGGCAGCTGTACCCGTATCCAGACTTATGATCTGGCAGATATCAACAATCCGAAATCCATCGGAACCGTGGAGCAGAGTGGTTACTACCGCACTTCACGTTTTAAAGACGGATATCTGTATGTATTCAGCGACTATTATATTTACGATACGATCACCAAAAAAGATTATCCTTCCTATGTTCCGCTTGTTGGTGACAATCTTCTGAAGCAGTCGGATATCTATCTCCCGACGAACCATGCAGCAGATCAGTACCTTGTTGTCAGCTCCGTTTCCGCTTCCAGTCCGGATAAGGCAGCAGACCAGAAAGCAGTCATGTCTGAGAATGGCGAAGTCTATGTGAGTGAGAACAACATTTATATTTACGAGTATGCGAACAGCAGTATCCTCGCAGATAATCTTGCGGCAAAGAATCAGACGATCCTCCGCAAGCTGTCTTACAATAAAGGAAAACTTTCCGGCTCTGCCCAGGGCAAAGTAAAAGGATATCTGAACGATTCCTTCAGCATTGATGAGTATGACAATACGTTGCGGCTGGTGACAACGGTTACGCATAATGTCGGAAACTCTTCACAGTCCAATTCAGTCTATGTGCTGGATGCAGATTTGAAAACAATCGGTAAGATCGAGGATCTTGCCAAAAATGAACAGGTCTATTCCGCAAGATTTTTGGGCGATACCGGTTACTTTGTAACTTATGAACAGACAGATCCTTTATTCTCCGTAGACTTTTCCGATCCGGAGAATCCGAAGATCCTTGGCAAGCTGAAAATTCCCGGCTTTTCGGAATACCTGCATTTTTACAGTGATAACCTGCTTCTTGGCATCGGTATGGATACCGATGAAAATGGCATTACAAACGGGGTAAAGATCTCCATGTTTGATATCAGTGATCCTTCGGATGTGAAGGAAGTCAGCAAGTACACACTGGATCAGTACTATTACTCGGATGTTTTTTCTGACTACCGTGCAGCACTGGTTGATCCGGAAAAGAATCTGATCGGCTTTCCGCTTTCCGGATCTGCCAACCAGTATGTGATCCTTTCTTACGATAAAGATCAGGGCTTCCAGGTACAGATGCAGGAGGAAGTCAACGGTAATTCTTACCTTGGAACCCGCGGTGTGTATGCAAACGAAAAGTTCTATGTGATCAATGGAAATGCAATTGAAGCATACCGGATGGGAGACTATGTGAAGATAGATGATCTGCTGCTATAGTGCAGCTTTGCAGAAGGAGCTGCCGCTCCGCATACTTTGTACACCATTCCACATCATTGTATACACCAAAATCGTATATAATCGAGTAGGCTGACTCCTACTCGATTCTTATACTTTGTACATCATCTCGCTTAACAGCTCGATGATGTACATTCGCCAAATGCAGATCCTTGTGCAAGCACAAATCTGCACTTGGCTCATCGTATACACAAAAACAGGTGCCCACTGGGATATATCACTAAGATATACTTACGTGGACACCTGTTTTATATTTTCATTTACCTGTTATTCCACACCGTTAAAGCAGTAGGTACATACCTGGCATGCATCAATCCCGATTGATTTGATCAGATCATCCAGTCTGTGATAACGAAGTGAAGTGAAATTCTGTCTCTTGCGGATTTCCTCCAGCATTGCTGCATACCGGTCACTGTTCGGATCCGCATATTCACTCAGTACATTGACATCATTGTCGCCTTCCCACTCACGGATGATCCTTCTTGTGATCAAATCCAGATCTGATTTGGAACGGGAGAAGTTCAAATATTTGCATCCGTACAAAAGCGGTGGACATGCCGGGCGGACATGCACTTCTTTTGCGCCACTCTGATACAGGAACTCTGTCGTCTCACGGAGCTGTGTGCCACGCACGATAGAATCATCGATCAGCAGCAGGCTCCTGTCTTCGATCAGACTATGTACCGGGATCAGTTTCATTCTGGCGATCAGATTACGCTGACTCTGTGTTGTCGGCATGAAGGATCTTGGCCAGGTCGGAGTATATTTGATAAATGGTCTTGCATACGGAATACCTGATTCATTTGCATAGCCTATCGCATGAGCGATACCCGAATCCGGAACTCCTGCAACAATATCCACGTCGATCGAATGGTCATCTCTCTGTGCTAAAAGCTTTCCACAGTTGTAACGCATTTCTTCTACACCAACCCCTTCATAAGAAGAAGTAGGATATCCATAGTATACCCACAGGAACGAACAGATTCTCATCTTTTCACATGCAGGACTTACAGTCTCCACAGATTCCGGTGTCACGTAGACGATTTCCCCAGGTCCCAGCTCTTTGTAATCTGTGTATCCAAGGTTGATATATGCAAAGCTTTCAAAGGAAACGCAGTATGCATTCTCTTTCTTTCCGATCACAACCGGTGTACGTCCGAGAAGGTCTCTGGCTGCATAAATTCCATTCTCTGTCAGAAGCAGAAGCGTCATCGAGCCTTCAACTACTGACTGCACATAACGGATTCCCTCAACAAACGAATCCTTTTTACAGATCAATGCCGCAACCAGCTCTGTAGAATTGATCTGTCCATTGGTCATAGACTGAAAATGTGTATGTCCATTTTCATAAAGATTCCGAATCAGCTGATCCGCATTATTGATCTTACCTACTGTCGTAATTCCAAAGCACCCCAGATGCGACTGGATCAGAATTGGCTGTGGATCATAATCTGAAATACATCCAATTCCAATATTTCCCTTCATTGTATCAACATCTTTTTCAAATTTTGTACGGAACGGCGAATTTTCAATATTATGAATCGCTCTCTTCCAGCCATCACTTCCGTAAGTAGCCATACCTCCGCGGCGGGTTCCAAGATGCGAATGATAATCTGTTCCATAAAAAAGATCCAGATTACATGCTTCTTTTGATGCAACGCCAAAAAATCCTCCCATATCTGTAGGTCTCCTTTCTTTATCCCAATGCCATAGCCTGTATTTTTCATCTATTTTTTAGTGTATCATGCATTTATGGGCGGAAACAATAGCAAAACCCCGAATATATTGCAAATGGCTATAACTATTTCTAATCGTATTTATAATTGTTTGAATTTTCTGATATGTATATTACAATTTCAATTCTTTCTAATTTTAACAAAATTATTTTAAAATTATATTGACAAATAAGTATTTGGGTGTTATTATTAAGTCAATCCAAAAGAAAAGAAGTTCCTGACGAGAAAGGGAATTTCAAAAAGATATTTTTTTTATCTGTTACATAGTTTCATATATACTCGTCAAGAGTATAAGATGAAGAATCAGATCAGAAAAGGGTAACAAGAATAATTGTTATTTGAAGGTTAGAAAGTTTTTAAAAAGCAACTATACATTTTAGTTATGAGCGTTTTGTAAGTGGAGTGTGTAGAGAACAATTTTTTAAATTGATAATTTATAATAATAAGAGAAAATTGATATCTGACTTCTGAACAGAAAAAAGTATAAGAGAAAAAGAATATCCGGATAAAATTTTGGAACGAGAACGAAAGGAAGGAGGCTTTGACCGTTGGATATTTCATCATCTAAAACTCAATATGTTAATGGTATGGCAAATGTAAATTCCTGTGAGATGAGCCTTAACCATAGATTATAATCCGGTAAGAGAAAAGTTAATGATAAAAAAGGTCGGAGTAGTAGATAAACCGGAAGCGATTATAAGATATAAAAAGATTCAGCATTTGTTGACATATTGAAGTAAATACCACAGTAATTCAAGATCAGAAAATGTGTAAAGAAACATTCATTGATAAGTAAATTTAACAGTGACGAGAAAGCTGATAAATACCAAAATTGGATTACCTGATTATATAAAATAACGAACGATCAGAATTGATCAAAATCGATTCATATGATTTCATTTTTATAAATTTTATAAAATCTGAATATCATATGAAATGCTCAAAGAACTTACAGGAATAAGAATTACTTAATTCCTCCGATATAAAAATAAAAATTACAATTGAATATTCCGGGACAGCCATTCAAAAGATGGCTGTCTCCTTTTTTTCTGTTACCAGCTCCCAATTTGTGAATTTTTTGTAATATTTTTTTAACATTTCTGAAAAATATCAGCCGTAATTTTTGACATTGACAACGCTCTATGATACACTTAGTAAGTAAAATTATAAGACTTTTGTTTTCCGTTTCTGGTACAAAAGTCAGACTTACTGAGGAAAAGTAAAATAATTAATAATAATCATATGAGGTGAGAAACGTTGGATAAATATGAATATCGCGCAAAGACAGAGCAGATGCTTGCGTATGCCGAACAGAAGTCTTACCAGAAAGCGATGTCGATTGCAGATACGATCGACTGGCGTAAAGTAAAAAATACCGCCATGCTCTCTACCGTAAGCGAAATCTATGAAAATGCGGGGGAACTTGGTAAAGCACGTGATACCTTATTTATTGCGTATGATAAAGCACCTTCCAGCAGAAAGGTTGTATACCGCCTGGGAATTATTTCTCTGAAGCTGGGACATTTCGATGAAGCAGCTGATTGCTACGAAGAATTTGTCAAGCTTGCTCCGAAAGATCCAAACCAGTACATTCTCCGGTATAAGATCTTAAAAGCACAGAAAGCGCCAGTCAAAGAACAGATTGAAGCTCTTGAAGATTTCAAGCATTCTGAATACGTTGAAAAATGGGCATATGAACTTGCCAGATTATACGCTGAAGCTGGTATGACTTCCGAATGTCTTGATGAATGTGATGATCTGATTCTCTGGTTCAGCGAAGGTACTTATGTATACCAGGCAATGGAACTTAAAATGAAATACAAACCGCTGACTCCACTTCAGCAGGAAAAATACGATCATCGAAATGATGGTATCGGCCGTAAGGATTCTTCCAAGAGAAAACCTTCCTTCCGAAAATCCAAAGAACGTCCGGCACCGAATCCACGAATTGCAGACAAGGTCCGCAAAGATGTACATGTCACAGACAGTATTGATCTTCCGGATCTTCCAGAGCCAATGGCCCGGACACATGCTTCCGAACCAGAAGCTGAGTCACAGCCAAAAACCCGGATTCGAAGCACTTCCGATATTTCCACAACTATTTCCGGTGCTTCCCTTTCAGATGCTCTGAAAGCCGGTGTTGCCGTTGCAAGTGGTGCAGTTGCTCCTGAATCTGCTTCAGACGATTCACAGATGACCGGTAAGATGAAGATTGAAGAAATTCTTGCCAACTGGGAAGCAACTCAGCGTGAAAATGCAAAGATTCTTGAAAAGAGCCAGGAGGAAGCTGAGAAAGAAAAAGCCCTGCGCGAAAAGAAGAAAGAAGAAGAAGAGGAAGTTCTTGGAGCTACAAAACCAATCCTTTCTGATGATATCCGCAAACTGATGGAACAGCTTGAAAATGGTGAAGAGCCTGAAATCACCGATGAAGATGCTGAAGATTTCGTTGATGATGAAGAGGATGAAGCGACTGAAAGCCCGGAAGATTCATCCAAAGAAGCTTCAGACACTGACGAGGAAGATCCGGAAGAAAATGATTTTGAAGAAATCGTTGACTCCGAAGAAGATGATGAATCGGATGCGGTTTACGATGAAGAAGCTGAATACGAGGATGAAGACGATTCCGAGTATGACGACGACGAGGAATACGAGGATGAAGATGATTCCGAGTATGACGACGACGAGGAATACGAAGATAAAGATGATTCCGAGTATGACGACGACGAGGAATACGAAGATGAAGATGATTCCGAGTATGACGACGACGAGGAATACGAGGATGAAGATG
>OCIU01001587.1_pt1 | contig 15286 bp, 10 predicted proteins | sample 1538471 | NCBI WGS metagenome assembly OCIU01 (sample SAMN04571693, study PRJEB22368) | human gut metagenome | biome: human gut; material: stool | host: Homo sapiens | place: Luxembourg | collected 2012-06-01 | reverse complement strand
GAAACTCGAAATTCGAGAGGGCTATTGGTGGATTTCCTATGATAACGGAACAAACTGGACACAGCTGGGCAAAGCCACGGGAGAGGATGGCAAGGATGCAGACAGCATCAAAATCACGCAGGATGAGAATAATGTTTACTTTGAATTGGCAGATGGAACGGTAATAACTATGCCTCAGAATAATGATACGACAACACAAAACATTCAATTTGCTGATCCCATTACGAAATATTTGTGTTCTAGTCAATGGCTTAACAGTAGTAATATAGATAATCTCAATTCGTGGGATAAAAATCTTGATGGTGAACTATCGTATCAGGAGGCAGCAAATGTAAAATATATTGGGTATTACCATTACTTTCATGGTAGTGCGATTTCGTCATTCAATGAATTACGATATTTTATCGGGGTAACCTATATTGGAAAAGAGGCATTTAAAGACTGCTCTAAATTATATACTATCGTTATTCCAGATAATGTAAAAACTATTGAGCAAAATGCATTCTCGGGATGCTCAGATTTACAGTTTGTTACTTGGGGAAATAATATTACAGATATTCAAGATAGAGCATTCTATGGATGTACCTCACTCCGATTTATAATATTAGGGGATTATGTAGAAACTATTGGAGCATATGCATTTTATGGAGCATCTAGTATCAATATCTCAACTTTACGTGTTACGCTACCCGCAAGTGTCAAATCTATTGGAGACTATGCATTTCACAATCGCAATGTAGAATTTGTCTATTGCAAATCTCTTACACCGCCTTTTTTAGGAGGTGCCAACGTTTTTGGAAATGATTGGGGAACTTCATGGAAATGTAAATACTATGTTCCGATGTCAGCTGTTGATGATTATAAAAAAGCTCCATATTGGAAAGATTTAGGCGATAATATTGTTGGATACGATTTTACAGAGTAAGCCCAATGGAGTACAAAAATATTTTTGAAATAGAGTTTATCCAACGGACACAAGAAATTGTTAACGGATACCAAATACCGTTTGAAAATACATTGTTCATCAATGCATGTGTTGGATTATTGATAATTCCACAACAAAGCCTATTCAATCATCTTCCGACAGAGGTTGTTTCAGCGGACAAATGGGGAATTGCCGATACAGACATTAGCTGCATAAAAGAACCCAATAAGAGCGTGAAGAACGTGGCTCGGCATATCCGAAATGCCATTGCACATGATGGAATCCGATTCGGGAGCGATAACGGAAAAGACATTACACATATTAAAATCACAGATTGGAAAGACGAAAGACACAAAACAGAAACATTTAAGGCGGTAATAGAGGTGACGAAATTTAAAACGTTTGTTTGGGCATTCGCTCAATTTGCCTTAACTCAACAATCACTATTCAAAAGCCAAAACTGATTGGCAAAATTCCGAGTGACAGACTTTGTGAAAAGGTTAATCCATAAGACCCTTTTGCAGAGTTTGTCACTTTCTTATTTTGTTTATTCCACTAATAATCTTATCTTTATAAAGATAAAATAACAATTAAATTTTAGCTAAAATGAACAGATACAAACAACCGAAAACAGAATGAATGACCAAAGCATGAGAGGATAAACAAGCTATATGTAAGCTGGTTGAATGGAGCAAGACAGAGGGAATAGGCTTAATTGTCATAAAGCCTCAAAATGAGATTTATCCCGAATTATTTTACTTCGTTTTCTCTCCCGAAACAGCGGACATAAATAAACCCGTCGAAATCGCACTTGTAAAGAATAAACAATGAATTATCGGGTGAAAAAGCGACCTTGAAGAGATAAACGATATAATAGGAATAATAATCGCCAACGAGATGAAGATGGAGGGCATGAGCGAAACGGTAAATTTATTCGACTGCCTTGTCAAAGCGAACGCTATAATATTTCATTACACTACACCCGACGGACGGGACGAGATGGTGAAATTCCCGTTAGCTGGATTTTGCGAAAACTATCTGATGCAGTTTGCAAAGTAGCGGCAGAAACCGTACGGTAGTAACGGAACAGACGCACGTATTAGAGGTAAAGAATATTACTCCACAAAAAATGGAGTTATATATACTATATATCTTAAAAGGTTAAGGGCAGGCCGAAAAAATGTGGTTTTCCTTTGACAACGACAAGTGACAGACTAAAAACGAGGGGCTATATAATTGCCCTTTCAACAGAGTTTGTCACTTTTTCTATTTATCAAATAATCAATTAATTCACCTATTGTTTAACCAGCATTGAATTTGCCCTATTGTGTAAACCAACGTGTAAACCGCGCCGAGCAACAGCACGAAAAAGAGAAATTAATCGACAAAATTCACTACCGTAACTATCTGTTAATCAACATTGCCCTACATTTGCAATCGCAATTCGGCACCGTAGCTTAATTGAATAGAGCATCTGACTACGGATCAGAAGGTTACAGGTTTGAGTCCTGTCGGTGTCACAAGGAGGGAAAGGCAAATGCTTTTCCCTCTGTTGTTTACAGCCGCTTGCAATTTGCAGGCGGTTTTTTCGCATCTTGTTTCGAGCGGTTTTCACGGCGAAATCGGGAATTTATTTAAACCAATGCGTAAACCGAAAAATCCCGATGAACACGGCCATCGAGACGATCGAAAAATGCAGTGACGCGTAAAGCCGGCATTATTTCACCTCCGAATTTTTCCGTTTCACCCGTCCGAAACCGGACAATCGGACAAAGTTTTCTAATTCTATATTTCAGCAACCGGCTCGTTTCACTGTCAAAAGCCGACGGCCAACACGCTTTTTGGGCATTTTCGGCATCGTTACGACACTTTTATTCGTCGGAAAGGGCACCAGAACCGGACGCCCATTCGGTTTTGCATCCATCCGCCTTTTTCGTATCTTTGCATACAATACCCTACGCAAAACCGGACTCTCGCAATGAATAAGAAAAAGAAATGGATCATCACGGCCATCGTTCTCGTGGTATTCTGCCTGATCCTGGGCCTCTACAATCTATTGAACGACAAAGCTCCGGCATCGGATGACGCCGCCAAAGCGCCGATCGCGCCCCGCAGACAGAGCACCCTCAACGTCAACGGACGCATCGTCCGTCCGCAGCGGCTCACCGACGGCATCACCACGGTGGGCAACCTGCTGCCGGACGAGGAGGTGGACCTCTCGTTCGAAACCTCGGGCAAAATCGTGGCGATCAACTTCCAGGAGGGCACCGTCGTCCGCAAGGGCGAGCTGCTGGCCAAGGTCAACGACCTGCCGCTCGTGGCCCAGCTCTCGCGTTACGAGGCGCAGCTCAAACTGGCCGAAGACCGCGTTTACCGCCAGAGCGCCCTGCTCAAAAAGGACGCCGTGAGCCAGGAGGCCTACGAACAGGCCCGCACGGAACTGGCGATGCTCAACGCTGACATCGACATCGTGAAGTCGAACATCGCGCTCACGGAGCTGCGGGCGCCGTTCGACGGCGTGATCGGCCTGCGCAACGTCAGCGAAGGCGCCTACGCCTCGCCCAGCGTCGTGGTGGCCAAGCTCACGAAGATTTCGCCCCTGAAGATCGACTTTTTCGTTCCCGAACGCTATGCCAACCAGATCAAGCCCGGCACGCGCCTCTCGTTCACCATCGAGGGACGGCAGGAGCGTTTCGAAGCCGCGGTTTACGCCACCGAATCGAAGGTCGACATCGCCACCCGCACGCTGGCCGTCCGGGCGAAGTATCCCAATACGCAGGGCAAACTGCTGCCGGGACGCTTTGCGACGGTGCAGATCCGCATGCACGAAATTCCCGACGCCATCGCCATCCCGACCGAGGCCCTCGTGCCGGAGATGGGCGTCGACAAGGTATTCCTCTACAAGGGAGGCAAGGCGCACGCCGCGGAGGTGAAAACCGGACTGCGGACCGATTCGAGCATCCAGATCATCGACGGGCTTAACGTCGGCGACACGCTCATCACCTCCGGCACGTTGCAGCTGCGCGAGGGGCTTCCCGTGAAACTCGACACCGTCGAATAAACCCTCCGCCGCATGAACATTTCCGAACTGAGCATCCGGAGGCCCGTCCTGGCGTCGGTGCTGACGATCATCATCCTGCTATTCGGTCTGATCGGATACAGTTACCTCGGCGTGCGCGAATTCCCGAGCGTCGACAACCCGATCATCTCGGTCTCGTGCTCCTACCCGGGCGCCAACGCCGACGTGATCGAAAACCAGATCACCGAGCCGCTCGAACAGAACATCAACGGCATCCCGGGCATCCGCTCGCTGTCGAGCGTCAGCAGCCAGGGCCAGAGCCGCATCACCGTCGAGTTCGAACTCTCGGTGGACCTCGAAACCGCCGCCAACGACGTTCGCGACAAGGTTTCGCGCGCCCAGCGCTACCTGCCGCGCGACTGCGACCCCCCGACCGTGACCAAGGCCGACGCCGACGCCTCGCCGATTCTGATGGTCACGATCCAGAGCGACAAGCGGTCGCTGCTCGAATTGAGCGAGATCGCCGACCTGACGGTCAAGGAGCAGTTGCAAACCATCAGCGACGTGAGCGGCGTGCAGATCTGGGGCGAGAAACGCTACTCGATGCGCCTGTGGCTCGACCCCGCGAAGATGGCCGGCTACGGCATCACCCCGACCGACATCAAGACGGCCCTCGACCGCGAGAACGTCGAACTGCCTTCGGGCAGCATCGAGGGCAACACCACGGAGCTGACGATCCGCACGATGGGACTGATGCACACCACGCGGGAGTTCAACGACCTGGTGGTGCGCGAAGACGCCGACCGCATCATCCGCATGAGCGACGTGGGACGCGCCGAACTGGGTCCGCAGGACACGCGCAGCTACATGAAAATGAACGGCATTCCGATGGTGGGCGTCGTCGTGATCCCCCAGCCGGGCGCCAACCACATCGAGATCGCCGATGCCGTGTACGCACGCATGGAGAGCATGAAGAAGGACCTCCCGGACGACGTGGTCACCTCCTACGGATTCGACAACACGCGCTTCATCCGCGCCTCGATCGACGAGGTGAGGACCACCGTCTACGAGGCTTTCATCCTGGTCATCATCATCATCTTCCTCTTCCTGCGCAACTGGCGCGTGACGCTGATCCCCTGCATCGTGATCCCCGTGTCGCTGATCGGCACGTTCTTCGTGATGTATGCCGCGGGATTCTCGATCAACGTGCTGTCGATGCTGGCCGTGGTGCTCTCGGTGGGACTGGTCGTCGACGACGCCATCGTGATGACCGAAAACATCTACATTCGCATCGAACGGGGCATGACGCCCTTCGACGCCGGCATCGAAGGGGCCAAGGAGATCTTCTTCGCCGTAATTTCGACCTCGATCACGCTGATCGCCGTCTTCTTCCCGATCGTCTTCATGGAGGGCATGACGGGCCGCCTGTTCCGCGAATTCAGCATGGTGATCTCGGGCGCGGTGGTCATCTCGACCTTCGCCGCGCTGACGATCACCCCGATGCTCGCGACCAAGCTGCTCGTGCGGCAAGAGAAGAAGAGCTGGTTTTACAGCAAAACCGAGCCGTTCTTCGTCTGGCTCAACGACTTTTACAGCCGCACGCTGGCCTCGTTCCTGCGCCGCCGGTGGCTGGCCCTGCCGCTGGTCCTGCTGGCTATGGAGCGCCATCCCGGCCGAGATGGCCCCGCTGGAGGACCGTTCGCAGATTTCGATCAACACGCGCGGCTCGGAGGGCGCCACCTACGAATACATCCGCGACTACACCGAGGACATCAACCGCCTGGTCGACTCGCTCGTGCCGGAAGCCTCGTCGGTGACAGCCCGCGTGTCGAGCGGCTCGGGCAACGTCCGCATCGCCCTGACGGACATCGCTACCCGCAAACGCTCGCAGATGGAGATCGCCGAGCAGATCTCGGCCGCCGTGCGCTCGAAGACCAAGGCCCGCGCCTTCGTGCAGCAGCAGAGCACCTTCGGCGGACGCCGCGGGCGCATGCCCGTGCAGTACGTGCTCCAGGCCACCAGCCTCGAACGGTTGCAGGAGGTGCTGCCCGAATTCATGCGCAAGGTTTACGAAAGCCCCGTGTTCCAGATGGCCGACGTGGACCTGAAGTTCAGCAAGCCCGAAGCGCGCATCATCATCAACCGCGACAAAGCCAATCTGCTGGGCGTCTCGACGCGCAACATCGCCCAGACGCTCCAGTACGGATTGAGCGGCCAGCGTCTCGGCTACTTCTACATGAACGGCAAGCAATACGAAATCCTGGCCGAGATCAACCGCCAGCAGCGCAACAAGCCCGCCGACCTGCGTTCGATCTACGTGCGCAGCGACAAGGGCGAGATGATCCAGATGGACAACCTCATTTCGCTCGCGGAGAACGTCGCGCCGCCGCAGCTCTACCACTACAACCGCTTCCTGTCGGCCACCGTGTCGGCCGGACTGGCCAAGGGCAAGACCATCGGGCAGGGACTCGACGAAATGGACCGCATCGCCGACGAGACGCTCGGCGACGACTTCCGCACGGCGCTGGCCGGCGACTCGAAGGAGTTCCGCGAAAGCTCGTCGAGCCTGATGTTCGCCTTCATCCTGGCCGTCATGCTGATCTACCTGATCCTCGCCGCGCAGTTCGAGAGCTTCAAGGACCCGCTGGTGATCATGCTCACCGTGCCGCTGGCCATCGCCGGCGCGCTGGTCTTCATGTGGGGCGCGGACCAGACGATGAACATCTTCAGCCAGATCGGCATCATCATGCTGATCGGACTGGTGGCCAAGAACGGCATTCTGATCGTCGAGTTCGCCAACCAGAAACAGGAGGCCGGGCTGGACAAGATGCGAGCCATCGAGGAGGCCTCGCTGCAACGCCTGCGCCCGATCCTGATGACCTCGGCCTCGACCATCCTGGGCCTGCTGCCGCTGACCGTCGCCACGGGGGAAGGCGCCAACGGACGTATCGCCATGGGTATCGCCGTGGTGGGCGGCATGGTGGTCTCGACGCTGCTGACGCTCTACATCGTTCCGGCCATTTACAGCTACGTATCGACGAACCGAATCAAGAAATCGAAACACAACGACGCATGAAAATAGCATTTTTAGCGGCCCTGCTGCTGGGAATCGGCAGCGCCGCCGGAGCGCAGGAGGCGCCGCCGGCTCGGGAGGCGTCCGCTCCGCTGACCCTGCGCAAATGTCTGGAGATCGGGCTTGAACAGAATTACGACGTGCGCATCGTGCGCAACGAGGAGCGCGTCAGCGACAACAACGCCACGGCGGGAAACGCCGGGATGCTCCCCACGGTCGACCTCTCGGCCGGGTACACGGGCACGCTGGACAACGACCGCACCGTCACCCCGCGCAACGGGGACGCCACGACCGAGACCGGCGTCTACGACCAGACGGCCAACGTCGGGCTGGCGGTGAACTGGACGCTGTTCGACGGACTGCGCATCCGCACCAACTACAAACGCCTGAAGGAGATGCAGCAGATGGGCGCGCTGAAGACGCGCATCACCATCGAGGACTTCATGGCCAGCCTCACGGCCGAATATTACAACTACATCCAGCAGACGCTGCGCCTGGAGAACTTCCGCTATGCGGTCTCGCTTTCGCGCGAGCGGCTGCGCATCACTGAAGCGCGCGTCCAGGTGGGCAACTTCTCGCGCCTCGACCTGCTGCAAGCCCGCGTCGACTTCAACGCCGACAGTTCGAAATACATGTCCCAGCACGAACTGGTGACCGCCTCGCGCATCCGCATCAACGAACTGCTGGCCAACGAGAACCTCGACGAGAGGTTCAGCATCCCCGACTCGGTGATCCGGGTCAACGCCACGCTCGACTGGAACGACCTGCTGGCCAAAACCCTTTCGGCGAACGCCTCGCTGCTGATGGCCGAGCACAACAGTTCGCTGGCCGAACTGGACCTGAAGACCGTTCTGGCCCGGAACTATCCCTATGTGAACCTCACGACGGGCTACGGATACACCTACAACCGCTACGGCACGGGAGGGAACCTTTCGCGGGGAACGCTCGGGCTGAACGCCGGGGTGAAGGTGGGCTTCACGATCTTCGACGGCAACCGCCGCCGCGAACAGCGCAACGCCCGCATCGGCGTCGAGAACGCGCAGCTGACGCAGCAACGGCTGGAACAGTCGCTGCGCGCCGACCTGTCGAATTTCTGGCAGGCTTACCGCAACAACCTCGAAGTGATCCTGCTCGAGGAGGAGAACCTGATCGCCGCCAAGGAGAATTACGAAATCGCCATGGAACGCTACCTGCTGGGCGACCTGCCGGGCATCGAGATGCGCGAGGCGCAGAAGAGCCTGCTGGACGCCGAGGAGCGCATCCTCACGGCGCAGTACAACACCAAACTGTGCGAAATCTCGTTGCAGCAGATCAGCGGCAACGTGATGGTCTACCTGGAATAATCCGCGAGAGTTCGCATTCCTTCGCCATCAAAACATTTCGCACGCTTCGCCGGCTGTTCTTTGCCGCTTTTTGGTCGGCGGTTAACCGCGGTCTCGGCCCGCGGAAGCTTATGTACTTTTTGACCGCAAAAAGTACCAAAAACTCTCCGACAGATGCCTTCGCCGACTTCGTCCCGTCTAACGTTCGCCCGCCTAAGAGGCGGGTTTTAGGGGACTGCGCGAACATTCATAAAACAGGCGCATTATCGCTTGGAGCGGAACAAGAACAACCGACAGCCTGCGTGCCCGGAGCGGGAGGCTGGCAAAGGCGTCCGCAGGCGAAGGCAGATACGTGCTGTTTGCCGAGCCGCCACAGCCTTTACGGCGCGTGTTTTTGCGCCGTAAAGGCCTGATCTTACTGCGCCCGCTCAGCACGGGACGGAGAAGACTCCCGCAAAGAACGACATGCGGATGGTTCTGGCGCTTTTAACTTCGCTACGCTCGTTTTCCTCCTTCTGGCACGGCATAGCCCGCAAGCGGTCTCTGCTCGCGCTGCGTGTGTCGGTTGACATCAAAAGTACATAAAATTCCCGCGGGCGAAACCCGCCGTTTTCAAATCAGTGAATCATTAGATCACAATATTTTCCATTGGAAATTTGTTTTATCGGAAAATAAATTCTATCTTTGCATCGTTATTGATAGAGAACAATAAAAAACAAGATGAAAAAACTGCTCATAACCGCTTTCGCGCTGCTGGCCTTCGCCGCCGGAAGCCAGGCACAGACAAACAACAAAAACGCAAAGAATATGAAAACGATCGCATTGACCAAAGCCGACTTTCTGAAGAAGGTCGCCGACTATGAAAAAAATCCCGAGGAGTGGAAATACCTCGGTGACAAACCCGCCCTGATCGACTTCTACGCCTCGTGGTGCGGTCCCTGCAAGGCCCTCGCACCGGTGCTCGAAGAACTGGCCGCCGAATACGGGGACCGGATCTACATCTACAAGATCAACACCGAGGAGGAGCAGGAGCTTGCCGCGGCGTTCGGCATCCGCTCGATCCCCACGCTGCTGTTCATCCCGATGGAAGGCAAACCCCAGATGGCCCAGGGCGCCCTGCCCAAGGCTTCGCTCAAGGAGGCCATCGACAAAGTGATGCTGGGTAAATAATGGCACTGACGGTCGACGCCCTGCTATGCCCGCAGAACCACCGTTGCCCGCTGATCCCGATCTGCCCCGCGGGCGCGATCTCGCAGGAGGGGAACTCCCTTCCGCGGATCGACCCCGGAAAATGCATCGAATGCGGCAAATGCGTGAAACGCTGCGGCATGCAGGCGGTATATAAAGCGAAGGAACATGGACAAACTTTGTAAGATCCGCGACCTTCAGCGCGCCGTGCACCAGTTCGAAAGCGCGTTCGAAAAACGCTACGGCATCTGCCTGAACGAGGGCATGACGCTGTGCAGCCTCTCGAAAACCGGGCGTCTCTGCCCGGGAGAGCTGGGAGAACTGCTGGGACTCACGCCGTCGAACACCTCGAAAGTGCTCCGCTCGGTGGAACAGAAAGGACTGGTGACCCGCGAACTCTGCAACGAAGACCGGCGCCAGATGTACTACTCACTCACGCAACAAGGACGCGAACTGCTCGCTTCGGTCAGCTGCCGGGAGGTGGAAACACCCGAAATCCTGCGCGACTGGCTCTGCGGGTAGCACGTGACGCAACCAAACACAGCAACGGCTGTCCTTCCGGGGACAGCCGTTTGTCGTTTCGGGACGGCAGGAGCGCTATTCGAGAAAATGGTTCTCGTCGTTGAAGGCCGCAGCGAATTCGCTCAACGACTTGAGGTGGCGGCGCTGCATCGCGACGGCCCCCTCCTCGTCCTTCTCGCGGACGCAGCGCAGCAGTTCGCGATGCTCGAAATAGACCTCCTCCTGCGGAACCGTGCAGACACGGTAACGCTGGTAATAACGCAGCACGTCGGGCGTGATGACCAGCAGCATCGACGCGATCACCGGATTGTGCGCCCCGCGGGCCAGCGCCTGGTGGTAGGCGAAGTCCTTCGAGACACGCTCCTCGGTATAGAATTTCGCCTCGCACTCCTCCAGCGCCCGTTCGATGTTCTCCAGATCCTCCGCCGTACGGTTGCGGGCGCAGAGCTTGATGGCCTCGATTTCGAGCAGCACACGCACGTAGACCAGCGACGCGAAGTCGTACTGTCTGATCTGAAGCGCGTCGGTGATCATGCGTTCGAGCACCTGCATCTTCTCCTGGGCGACCACCGTGCCGCTCTGGGGGAAGGTCTGGACGATGCCGTAAAATTCGAGTTTCTGAAACGCCGCACGCACATGGGCGCGGCCGACGCCCAACATGTCGGCCAGCCGCCGCTCGGCCGGGAGGCGTTCGCCCGGCTGCAAACGTCCGGAATAAAGCTCATTCTTGATGTATTTCAGGACGGTTTCCACCTGTTTGATGTTCGGCGAGTTGTTCATGGGTTATTCTTTTGCAGCACAAAGATCGCAAAAAAACCAATCAAACCAAACAATTCCGGCAATTTCGTGAACGTCCCGCAGATTCCGCTCCGCAAAGTCCCCGCCTCCGGGAAAAGCCGAAAGGCCGGATACGGGCCGCACGGCGTCCCGGAGCGCATTTTACATTTTTCAACCAGAAACCGGGTCGAAACCTATATTTTTTCCCGATTCCAGCCGAATGTCTGATAAATTATCGCCAAATATTGGATTTTAATTAAATTTTCCTAAATTTGTAAAAAGTGAACCAGACCGTAAGCTCATGGCAAAACGAGAACTCTTACTCGGAGACGAAGCCCTCGCACTGGGGGCGCTCCACGCGGGACTGTCGGGTGTCTATGCCTATCCGGGCACACCCTCGACCGAAATCACGGAATACATCCAGCAGCATCCCCTGGCTGCGCAGCGCAACGTGCACCGCACGTGGTCGTCGAACGAAAAGACGGCCATGGAGGAGGCGCTCGGCATGTCGTTCGCCGGCAAGCGCGCGCTGGTCTGCATGAAACACGTGGGGCTGAACGTGGCGGCCGACGCCTTCGTCAACTCGGCGATGACCGGAGCCAACGGCGGGCTGGTGGTCGTGGCAGCCGACGACCCCTCGATGCACTCGTCGCAGAACGAACAGGATTCGCGCTTCTACGGGAAATTCGCCCTCGTGCCGACCTTCGAGCCTGCGGACCAGCAGGAGGCATACGACATGGCGAAGGCCGCCTTCGACCTCTCGGAGCGGTTCCGGATTCCGGTGCTGATGCGCCTGACGACCCGCATGGCCCATTCGCGGGCCGTCGTCGAGACGGGCGAGGCGCGCGCCGAAAACCCGTTGAGCCATCCCGAACAGCCCCGCCAGTGGGTGCTGATGCCGGGAAACTCGCGCGTGCGATACCAGACGCTGCTGGAGGATTACGCCCGGCTGGAAGAGGAGTCCGCCGCCAGCCCGTTCAACGCCTATACGGAGGGTCCGGACAAACGGCTGGGCATCGTCGCCTGCGGCATCGCACACAACTACCTGATGGAGAACTACCCCGACGGATGTCCGCACCCGGTGCTGAAAATCGCGCAGTACCCGCTGCCCCGCACGCTGGTGCGCCGTATCGCCGCCGAGTGCGGCACGCTGCTGATCCTCGAAGAGGGCCAGCCCGTCGTGGAAGAGATCGTCCGGGGCGTGCTGCCCAATCCCGTGGCGATCCGCGGACGCCTGACCGGCGAACTGCCCCGCACCGGGGAGCTGACGCCCGACAGCGTGCGCGCGGCCCTCGGCATGGCGCCCCGCCGGACGCACGCCGCAAGCGGAATCGTCGTACCCCGCCCGCCCGCGCTCTGCCAGGGATGCGGACACCGCGACATGTACACAGCCCTGACGGAGGTGATCCGCGAGGAATACCCCGCGGGCAAGGTTTTCAGCGACATCGGCTGCTACACGCTGGGGTGGCTGGCGCCGCTGCACGCCATCGACACATGCGTCGACATGGGAGCCTCGATCACCATGGCCAAAGGCGCGGCCGACGCGGGCCAGCACCCTTCGGTGGCCGTGATCGGCGACTCGACCTTCACCCATTCGGGCATGACGGGCCTGCTGGACGCCGTGAACGAGCGCGCGGACATCACGGTCATCATCTCGGACAACCTCACGACGGGCATGACCGGCGGGCAGGATTCGGCCGGAACGGGCCGTCTGGAACAGATCTGCGCCGGCATCGGCGTCGATCCCGCACATATCCGCACGGTCGTGCCCCTGCCCAAGAACCGCGAGGAGATGAAGGCCGTGATCCGCGAGGAGATCGCCCACCGGGGCGTCTCGGTGATCATCCCGCGAAGAGAATGTATCCAGACCGCAAAGCGACACAACGCTGCTAAAAAGTAAAGGCTTATGAAACGCGACATCATACTCTCGGGCGTAGGAGGCCAGGGAATCCTCTCGATCGCCGCCGTCATCGGACGGGCCGCCCTCGAAGACGGGCTTCACATCAAGCAGGCCGAGGTCCACGGCATGAGCCAGCGCGGCGGCGACGTGCAGTCGAACCTGCGCATCTCGTCGTCGGCCATCCGTTCGGATCTCATTCCGCGCGGCGCGGCCGATCTCATCGTCTCGATGGAGCCGATGGAGGCGCTGCGCTACCTGCCGTGGCTCGCCGACGACGGATGGGTAATCACCGGCATCACGCCGCTGATCAACATCCCGAACTACCCGGAGGGCGAGGCCCTGCGGCGCGAACTGGAAAAACTCCCGCACGCCGTAGTCCTCGACGCCGACGCCGTCGCCAAAGCCGCCATGGCGCCCCGCTCGGCCAACATGGCGCTGCTGGGAGCCGCCGCGCCGCTGCTCGGAATCGACGCCGCGAAACTGGAGTCCGGCATCCGCGCCATCTTCGCCCGCAAGGGCGGGCAGGTCGTCGAAACGAATCTCGCGGCGTTCCGCGCCGGCTACGAAGCGACCCAAAAACAGGCAAAGCCATGAAAATACCGTTCGACAGGTCCTGCCTGCGCTCCGCGCTGGAGCGGATGGACATAGCCGACATCGCGCAGGCCACGATCCGCCAGTCGGGCGACATCGCCCGCACGATGGAGCGCGACACGGGCGTGGAGTTCCTCCACCTCGAAATGGGCGTGCCGGGGCTGCCGCCCGAACGGGCGGGCGTCGAGGCCGAATGCGCGGCCCTGCAGGCGGGCGTCGCGTCGCAGTATCCCAACATGTTCGGCATTCCGGAACTCAAGACGCAGGCGTCGCGCTTCCTGAAAGCCTTCCTCGACGTGGAGGTGGCCCCCCGGGGCTGCATCCCCACCGTCGGGTCGATGCAGGGCAGCTTCACCACATTCCTGCTCTGCTCGCAGCTCGACCCGCAGCGGCGCAAAATCCTCTTCATCGACCCCGGATTCCCCGTGCAGCGCAGTCAGGTACGCATTCTCGGCATTCCCTCGGAGTCGTTCGACATCTACGATTACAGGGGCGAAAAGCTGGGGCCGAAGATCGAGAGCGTCCTCGCCGCAGGCGACGTGGCGGCCATCGTCTACTCGAACCCCAACAACCCGGCGTGGATCTGCCTCACGGAGGACGAGCTGCGCACGATCGGCGAGCTGGCCACGCGGTACGACGCCATCGTCATCGAGGACCTCGCCTACCTCTGCATGGATTTCCGCAAACCGTTGGGACGGCCTTTCGAAGCCCCCTACCAGGCTTCGGTGGCCCGCTACACGGACAATTACATCCTGCTGGTCTCCGGGTCGAAGATATTCAGCTACGCCGGGCAGCGAATCGCCGTGGCGGCGATCTCCGATGCGCTTTTCCGCCGCGAGTACCCCGCCCTGCGCCGGCGTTACAACATCGGACGGCTGGGCGACGCCTACGTACTGGTCTTTCTCTATGCGGCCTCATCCGGCACGAGCCATTCGGCGCAGCACGCCCTGGCGGCAATGTTCCGCGCGGCGGCCGACGGCGAACTGGACTTCGTGGGCGAAGCCTCGGAGTACGCCCGGCGCGCCCGGCTGACCAAGGAGACGTTCCTCCGCCACGGATTCCGCATCGTCTACGACAAGGACCGCGACGAGCCGGTCAGCGACGGATTCTTCTACACGGTCGGCTACGGCGCGATGACCAGCGCCGAACTGTTGAGCGAGCTGCTGCTCTACGGCATCTGCGCCATCTCGCTCACCTCGACCGGCAGCCGCCAGAGCGGCATCCGCGTCTGCGTCTCGCAGATGAACCGCCCCGAACAGTTCGAAATGCTCGAAGAACGTTTAACCGCTTTTGCAGAAAATAACCGCTGACAACATGCACTACACGACTGCCGCGGAGGCGGTAAAACTCATCCGATCCAACGACAGCGTCTACATTCAGGGCAGCACCTCGATCCCCGAAGCGCTCGTGGCCGCAATGGCCGAACGGGGCGGCGAACTGGAGCATGTGACGGTCTATTCGGCCTTCGCCGTGGGAGCCTTCGACGCCCCCTACTGCCGCCCCGAATACAAGGAGTCGTTCCTCGTCAACAGCCTGTTCGTCGCCAACAACATCCGCAGGTGGCTGGCCGACGGCTACGGACAGACCATTCCGGCCTTCCTGGGCGAAATCCCCGCGCTGTTCCGCGACGGCACGCTGCCTCTCGACGTCGCACTCATCAACGTCTCGCCGCCCGACGCCGAAGGCTACTGCTCGTTCGGCGTCTCGGCCGATCTGGCGGTTTCCGCCGTGGAGTGCGCCAAGACCATCATCGCGCAGGTCAACAAGGCGATGCCCTACTCCTACGGCGACGCCGTGATCCACACCTCGCGCCTGGCGGCGGCCGTGGAGGTCGATTCTCCGCTGGTGGAGGTCCCGACGGCCGTGCCGAGCGAAACGGAACGGAAAATCGGCAGCTACATCGCCGAACTGATTCCCGACGGGGCGACGTTGCAGATCGGCGTGGGCGGCATTCCGAACGCCGTACTGG
>OCIU01001584.1_pt1 | contig 15310 bp, 8 predicted proteins | sample 1538471 | NCBI WGS metagenome assembly OCIU01 (sample SAMN04571693, study PRJEB22368) | human gut metagenome | biome: human gut; material: stool | host: Homo sapiens | place: Luxembourg | collected 2012-06-01 | reverse complement strand
ACTTGCGCCGATGGTACTGCAATGCAATGCGGGAGAGTAGGTAGCCGCCTCCTTTTATCAAGAGCCTCAGATTTCGAAAGATTTCTGAGGCTTTTTTGTTTTTCCCACAGTTCTGCTTTCTTATCGCCCAGCTTTTTCCCACAGCTCCTCCCAGCTCCTTTACCTTTTTACCCTTTTACCTTTTTACCTTTTATGGTTTCTTTTACCTTTTTACCCTTTTACTTTTTTACCTTTATATATTTTTCTCTCAAAAATTATGGTGAATCTTCTTTAGTGATGTTTAAGTATAAAATGTTAATGAATGGTGGATTTTCATTATACAATTAGCAAAATTACGTACTAAAATGTTATTTTCCACTAAAAAGTTACGAAAAATACCCCCCCCTATTCATTTTTTTTATTACCTTTGCACCAAGAAAATGCGAACTATCATGTAAACGATTAATTTATATAATTACCTATTTTTATAATAAAAGCGAAAAAAAATAGATTTAACTAAACTCTTTTAATAGATGGTGAAACGATTAATTTTAGCAACAGTGTTACTCATATTTGTATCACTAGCTAATTATGCGCAAATCACGGGAGTCAAGTCCAACCTCTTATATTGGGCTACAACAACTCCTAATCTCGGTGTCGAGACTGCCTTAGGCAAGAAGCATACCGCTCAGGTATTCTTTGGCTTCAATCCTTGGAAACAGTCCGGTGGCGACCAGTCAAGCCTTCGTCATTGGCTTTTGCAACCAGAATACCGTTACTGGTTCTGTCAGAGCTTCAATGGCTGGTTCTTGGGTGTTCATGCCATGGGCGGACAGTTTAATGCAGGAGGAGTGAAGCTACCCCTTGGCATTTTCAAATCACTACGTGACCATCGCTATGAAGGATGGTATGTAGGTGGTGGTGTGACCGCTGGTTATCAATGGCCTCTTTCCAAGCACTGGAACCTGGAAACCTCTGTAGGTTTCGGATATGATTATATCCAGTACGACAAGTTCAAGTGCGGTGCCTGTGGCGAGAAGGAGAAGTCATCTCATGACAACTACGTGGGTCCTACCAAGGCAGCCATTTCTCTTATTTATATGTTGTAACTCATTAAACATAATCTATGAGTATGAAAGATTTTAAGAACTACATATTATTATTCAGCTCTCTTTTGATGGCTATGCCTCTTGCAGCCCAGGATTGCAAGAGTCTCAAGTTGGCTGCCGATAAGATTCAGGTATCTAATGTACAGATGTCGCATCACAATGACCGGGTTACGGTTGCGATGGATCTGAATCTCGATTCCCTGGATCTCCCTACCAACAACCAGCTTGTCTATACTCCGATGATCAAGCATAAGGGAGAGTTGCTCAAGATGCCTGAGATTGTTATCAACGGTAGAAGACAGCAGATTATGTTTGACCGAGGGGTTGGAAAGAAACAGTTGCAGCTTTTACCTCAGGCTTTGGTGGTGAAGCGAGACAACAAGAAGCAGCAGACCGTGAAGTATCTGGCATCCGTTCCTCTGTCTTCCAAGGTAAGGAACTACGATCTCGAAATTCACGAAGACCTCTGCGGTTGTGGTGATCTGCAGGATGGCAATGATTTCACGGTTTCTCGCTGTCGCCAGCCGGTAGCTTCTTTCGTCCGTCCGGAGGTAGAGGCAATCAAGGTCCGTCATCTGGATAAGCGCGCTTATATCGATTTCCCGGTAGACCGTATAGAGCTACATGCCGACTACCGTCGCAATCCGGCTCAGTTGGACAGCATCGTAAGAACCATCAATGCCCTGAAAGATGATAAGAACCTGGAGGTGAGCGGCATCAACATTCATGGTTATGCATCACCTGAGAGTCCTTACACCCATAATGATTATCTGGCAAAGAACCGTGCCAAGACGCTGACCGAATATGTCCGCCGGATGGTGAAGTTGCCAAACAACCTCTTCACGGTTTCTTCTACTCCAGAGGATTGGGATGGTCTGATAGCTTATATTAAAGGTAGCAACCTGGAGCATAAGGATGCCATTCTGGCGATTATTGCAGACAAGAGTCTGAATCCGGATGCGCGGGAGTTGAAGATTAAGAAGCAGTATCCTTCAGAGTATCGCTTTATGCTCGACACCTGGTATCCTGCGCTCCGCCATTCCGACTACCACATTACTTATAAGGTGAAACCTTTCGATGTGGAAGAGGCAAAGGAGATTATCAAGACCAAGCCACAGCAGTTGAGCCAGGAGGAGATGTTCATGGTAGCCCAGACTTACGAGCCAGGTAGCAAGGAGTTTAATGATGTGATGGAGATTGCCGTCCGCATGTTCCCGGAGAATGAGACAGCGAATCTGAATGCAGCCATAACCCGCTTGAATGCCGGTGATGCAGATGATGCGAAACCATATCTCGACAAGGCTGGAACCAGTGCCGATGCCCAGAATGCCCGAGGGGTCTATGAGATACTGAAGGGCAACGAGAAGCAAGCTCGTTATTATCTGGAGCAGGCGGCCAAGGCTGGTCTTGCTTCTGCAAAAGAAAATTTACAGAATCTATAAAGTTATACATACTGTCTGTTTAGGATAATATAGCTATTCCCTAGAGCCAGGGCACTGCCCTGGCTTGGAACAGTCTCCTGAACCAGGCATATCTTTTCTAAGTACAAATATAGAAAGAAACTCAAATATAACGTATTAGATGAATTGTAAACCAAATATATAAAAATGTAATATAATTAGATTTTTAAGAACGTTTATAACGTAAAGAAATAATTATTAATAACAACTATAATAACTTACAAGATGAAGAAAACTTTATTATTTTCCGTTGCATTGGCGGGGCTGATGCTAGGTTCTTGTTCAAGTAGCGATGATCTGAATGGTGGTGGTAACAACTCAGGTTTCAATGAGAATGGTGATGGTTATGTTGCTGTTGCCATCAATCTTCCAACACAGAACCCTGGAACTTCACGTGCCAATGATAATTTCAAAGATGGCACTGCTGAAGAGTATGAAGTAAAAGATGCTAAGCTTTTGCTTTTTAATGGTGCGGATGAAGCTAGTGCAACCTTTGTACAGGCGTATCCTCTCACATTAACTTCTGATACTCCTGGAGCAGCAGATAAGCAAATTACTACCCGTTATCAGCAGACTGTTAAGATTAGTAGTTCGGGGCTTACTAATAATATTTATGCTTTGGTAGTTTTGAATGATAATGGCCAGAGCTATACTGTCGGTGATAAAATGTCTAAAATCCTGACAGTTAATTCTTCTGACCTCAAAAACACTGGCTTTTTGATGACTAATGCTCCATTATCAACAAAGGTAGGTGCTAATCCATTTGAAGGCAAAGTAAATACTTTAGTACCTGTTACGTCTGATAATATTCAGAAGACTCCGGAATCTGCAGCTTCACATGCTGTAGAAATCTCTGTAGAGCGTGCTTTAGCTAAGGTTGAAATGGGAACAGCCATGACACCAGTACAGACAACAGATTATACTGGTACAGTTACTGAAGTAACAGGTGTAAAAACAGCAGGTAAGAAACTTTATTATACTGTTACCGGTTGGGAGTTGGCAAATACCAACAAACAGACTTATTTTACTCGCAACTGGACAAATGATTGGGCTTCATATGAAGCTGCTGGTGCAACATCTAAATACCGATTTATTGGCACAACGAGTTTGAACGATGATACAGCTATCCCTGCTTCAGAGTTGTATCGTACCTATTGGGCTATTGACCCTAATTATGATGCATTTACAGCTGGTGCCTTAGAAAACTCTCAAGCTACTTCCACCGATCGGACAACGATTAAGTATTGCTTAGAGAATACATTTAATGTTGCAAATCAGAAGATTAAAAGTACTACTTGTGCTATTGTTGGTGTTCAGTTATTTACAGCAGATAATGACGCAGCACCTACCAAGTATACTCCTATGACAGATTTTTATACTGTCGATTCTGATCCTACTGTTGTATATGATAAAACGACTATCGAGAAATTGATTCTTGCCCGATATGTTGCTCAAAACGCTTCGGATTTGAAAACTCATATTTCTGGTACAGTCAGTGCACAGGATTTGTTGACAGTATCAGAAACTTCTTCTGATGCGGGTGTTGTCTCTTATACCGTAACAGCTAAAAGTGATGGCCGTTGGACGACTAAACCTACGACAGAACAGTTAGAAAATTGGAAGAGTGGAGTGGAAGTTAAAGACTTAGAGCATGTTAAGAGTGGTATTAATTACTATTATGTTCCAATTCGTCATTTTGATGATACTGAGACACCTTGGTCTGCCGATGGTAAAACAACATCTTATCCTAATGCAGATGGTAAGGCAGAACAAAACTGGCTAGGTCGATATGGTGTGCTTCGTAATAACTGGTATGAAATCAGTGTTTCCGGCATAAAGGGATTTGGACATGCTACAATACCTGATTTGAGTAATATTCCGGATGATGATGATAATTTGAAGGAGTATGTATCTGTCAAGATCAACGTCCTCTCTTGGGCTAAGCGTACACAGGGAGCAATTCTCGGTCAGTAATTTGATACATTATAAAGATAAATATAGAAAATAATAATTGATTAGCGATATGATAGCGCAGAAGATAAATAAATGGTTAAAGGGTGTCATGGCTGCCGTCATGACCCTGACAGTCGTCACCTCGTGCCACGATATGTGGCACCAGGACTACAGCGATTGTCCTAATGGTGTATATGTGAAGTTTAAGTATGATTACAACCTCCAGCGTGCCGACATGTTCAACGACCATGTTGGACAGGTAACGCTGTATGTATTCGACGAGAACGGAAACTATATAACCCAACAGACCGAGACGAATTCTGCGCTATCATCGCCTCTCAAAGACCCAAATTATGTGATGCACGTCGAGAACCTGCAGCCAGGTAAATATCAGTTCCTTGCCCTTGCCGGACAGAATGCTTACGCCGACCAGTTAGCTTCAGGCCGTGCCAAGTTCGTTCGTACCGCTCCATCGGCTACAGGAGATAAGATGCAGAAACTGGAAGTGAATCTCGATCATGAAAATAGGGGAGAGTATGATGAGGTTGTCAACAACAGCCTTCCTCTCGATACCCTCTGGCATGGTAAACTGCTGGAGGCAGTAGAGGTATCATCCTCAAAACCTTCTTATGCAACCATCCCTCTGGTGCGTGATACCAAGAAGATCAATGTGGCGCTTCGTGACCTTGACTCTCCACAGGATATGGATGTCAACGACTACACGATGACCATCGAAGACCATAATGCCCGCATCCTTTGGGATAACTCTCTCGATGAGAGCCGTAAACTCATTTATACCCCTCATGCTACATGGAATACGGTAGATGAGGACGAGCAGGGCAAGATAGCCCATGCTGACTTTATGACTTCCCGCATTCTGAAACACGAAGATTACAACCTGGATGGCCGACTCCTCATTAAGAGTAAGGAGACCGGAAATACGGTAGTCAATGTAGATCTGCCAGACCTCTTGAGTCGTCTTCGCACCAGCGAGGAGTACAGTTACAGTGCACAGGAATTCCTAGACCGTGCCTACGATTACAAACTTCAGTTCTTTATCCAGGGTGGCAAGCTCAAGTATTGCTACATCACCATCAGCGTGAATGTACTGAGTTGGAGCAAGCGCATCCAGTTCGAAGAACTCCATTAAAACTCTCGAATCCAAATAGAATCGAAAATAAAAAATATTAGTCCTACTGGCTTCTTGTAAGCCCTAAAATATAAAGTATATGTTTAAGATGAAATCGATAATCCGCTCATTGCTAGCCCTTTTGCTGGTGATGTCGTTCGCATCCTGTGCGAGCGACAACACTTGCGATTCGCCTATGCCCAACAAGGATATGAAGACATATCTGCAGGTAAAGGTAACAGTGGATGGTAGTGGAGATACACGAGCGAGCAGGGCAGGTGAAGATGACAAGTATCATTTTACAGAAAATCCTTCTGGTGGAGAGGATGGAGATGGAGATGATGTAGGTGAAATTAATGAGCGAACCGTTACCAACTTAAACTTATTGCTTTATTCATCTTCCAAGAATGATATGAGTGATGATGATGCCATCATAGAAAAGGTTATTTACTTTCAGCACTTCTCTACAGCTAGTGGTGGTAATTCTAAAATATGGCAATCTTCACCGATACAGATAAATAATGAAATTATCCAAAAGAATTATCATCTGCTAGCAGTTGCTAATGCTGGTGATATGACTTCTGAATGGCAAGGTAAAATATTGAAAGATATCCGCGATAAACTTATTATGGATGTTTGTACACGAGATGATGCAGATATAACAAAATCAAGCAACTTCTTGATGTCATCCTTAAAGGATGCCCAACTAACTCCTGATGGGCATATAGGTTCTCAGGAAGATCCTTATATTGTAAATGTAGATATTGAAAGACTGGCAGCTCGAATTGATATTATGCCAAATGCTTATTGCCAGGAAAATAAAAAAACAACGCCGAGAATATATACATATAATTATAATGTAACCGATGCCTCGAATAATGTTATTGGTGGTTTTGTTTTAGAGTCTGTTATGCCATATAACGATTTAACCTCAGGTGAATACCTCATAAAAAGAGTTACTGATGGTAACGACCAAAATACCGTAAACTACATTTCAAAGGAAACAGAAGATGCAAATCATAATTCAACGAACTATGTGATTTGTCCTTGGACGAATAGTCGTACAGGAGTTGCTTATCGTCATGAAAAGAAAAGTATTACGGATTGGGAGTCAATGACTTTTTCTGATTTTTATAAGACGAAGAAAGCCGATAAAAGTCATGGAAAAGATAATGATAATGAAAAAGCCACAACTCCGTATAATTATAAATACTATATTCTCGACTATGTTATGGAGAATACTTCCTTTGATAATTCTCTAGAAACATCAACGGGATTGGTGTTTAAGGGCACATATTATGATGCAGATCAATGGCAAGTTGCTTCTGCTGAAGATATGGCTAATGGTAAATTCGGTAGTCCTAAAACGGGTGCAGTCGGTACTCCAAAATGCTACACCTACGTCATTCGCCATAGCGACCCTACGGGTAAAGGTACAACTTCCGACCCAATGCATTACGGCATAGTCCGCAATAACATTTATCGAGTTCGTATCGATGGAATTACCGGTAAGGGACCGGATGGAATGAAGGTAACCCTCAACGTGAGAAAATGGGCAACCTATACTCACGAAGAGACAACAATGTAAAAACGAAACAAATAGATAAACAGAAAGTATAGTTTGAAATTAAACTTTCAGAGAAAATGAAAACGATTAGAACGATACATACGGCATTGATTCTGATGGTGCTAGCCTTAATCTCGGCTTGCTCCACAGATAGTGCTGACCCTATACAGGGAGGCAGTGGAGGCGATAACCCAGGCGACAAGGTTACCGTCCACATAACTCTTTCTACAGCTCCTTCTTCTGGAACCAGAGCTACGTTGTCATGGAATGATGGCGTAGATGCAGAAAACATGAAGAGCTGGGTAGTAGCCTTTGTAAAAGACGGCAAGGTTGTTTCTTTTGCAGAGAATACGGATGTATCGGCTAATAATCGCATTAAAGATGAAGTCACAATCAAGGATCTTCCTAAAGGTGATACCTATCAGGTTTATTCCTTTGCCAATCTTACAGCTGCAGAACTAGGTATCTCTAAAGGTGCAGAAGTTCATTTCGATAACATGAAATGGAAGATGAATGGTAATGGCTTCGATGTTACTACCAAAGGCATTCCAATGAGCAATAAGCAGGAAGTAACGATAAATGCTTCCGGTAAACCTGATAAAACTGAGCTTTGGGTAGTAAGAATGCTGGCAAAGGTTACACTCCAGTTTAAGAATCCAAGTTCTACAGATTTGGTAATCAACGATATTACGTTGAGTGATGTAACTTCAAATCCTTCAGCTGATGTTAATACAGATGGTAATATCATGTTGTTGCCAAAGCATTCGGATGCTTCCGGAACCTCTGGTGCTCCTGGTTCATCTAGCCTAACTGGTGCAGATAAGGATCTGGTTAAATGTATTCCAAATCTGGTAGAGCAGGCTGCAACGGAGAATTATAGATATACGCTGTCTTCGCCAAAGACGATAAAGGCAGGTGTAACCGATTATAAGTCAGAGAATGAGATTTCATTCTATGTGAATGAAAGCGCAGCGGGCAATACTTCCAAGTATATCATCATCAACCTGAAAACTTCAGCAGGAGTCAAGCGTTACGCCCTGTTCCAGGATTGGAAAACGATAGCTCGTAACGACCATCACATTCTTCCAATCTCATTAGATGATTACAAGTTGAAGTTTGATGTTCAGTCCTTCACAGCCATCGGCCTCTATCCATCCATAAAAGATAACGGAACCACTCTTTCCTACACCTGTTATTATCCAGAAGAGGAATTCCATATCCAGCCAAAGGTTGTAAAGGGTGATGACACCGATGTGTCTGGAACCATCGATTATACCAAAGTAAAATGGGAGTTAATCCCCGAAGATGGTATGGCAGATGCCACTGCTGCCGAAACGAATGCCAAGCTGGTTTTTAAAACCCTTCCAAAATGGATTCCATCCATTGGTTATTTTGAAGGTATCTTCAATGATGACAAAGCCGACAAGCAGAGCGCCCTCTATCAGGTCACCGTTCCTGTGCCAGGTGAAACGAGCAAGTATCTAACATACAAGATACTTTTCACCAAGGATTTAAGAAGCTATGCTGCTCGTAAATATACGAGACAGAGTTACTATTTCAGAACAAAACAATAATACTTATATTAAAAAACATTGAAGCTTATGTTTAAGTCTAAGATTTTTAATAGTGTAATGAGATATATGCTGGTAGCAATGCTTGCATTGCTGCCAAATACGATATGGGGAGAGACTTTTACTGATTTAGCAGCTGGTTATGCAGATTATAATTATACAGAACAATCTGTATATGGGTCAGATAATACTTTACAAGTTTCTTTGACTAGTTTGATTTATACGAAGTTGAAGTGGGCTACATCAAATAATGATTGGGAAGATTCACAACTAACAGGTGAGTGTATATATATGCGTATGAATGTTGTGAATGCCACAACAGGAGATTTAGTAGATATCAGTAAATGGACAATTTCATATGGACAATTGTATAATTCAGCGGCATATGATAATGTAAATTATACTACATCATTCAATTATAATAATTACTATTATAATAATAAGTACTTTTTCTTTTTGTCAAATTTCTCTTTTAGAAAACATTCTTTTGACTTTAGAATTAAAGCACCGAATGGAGTAGATTTGTCACAATATAAAGTGTTGTTCTATTTATCGAACGAAAAGCCAAAATTAGAGTCATATTCTGTAGTTGCCGACCCTACAATCAAAGCTAAAGTATCATATGAGCTCATAAATGCGTCTTCATTATCTTTTAAGCATTATGAAGGCCATGCTAATACTGCATTAGATGAAAATGGTATGCAGCAGACTGCTGAATGGGAGTACTATGTCTATATCAAAGAAGATAATGAGCAAGTTGAGTTGGTATTGCCTTTCGACAAATATGAAAATGAAATAGGATCGGGATCACCACTTGAACCACAGGGCTATTTCAGATGGTATGATTTTAAAACAGATGAAGCTAGTACTAGTATCAAACCCAATGAAGGCCCTGGAGCAAAGACTCTTCTACATAACATAAAATCAGGAAGAATTGACTATGGCTTGTTTGCTTTCAATCTCCCTCAATTACCAGTTAGTAAAAATGTTGGTGTTACATATACTGCACCTGCAGGAGCTTCGTCTGAAGGATGGGCTGGTGAAGATATTGCCTGCGACGTGAGCCGTTATATTGATGGTTTGGATGCTACAAAAACTTATCTTGTACATGAGCCAACGCTCTCTATCAGATACATTTTTCATATCCGTTCTGCCAAGCAGTTAGCAGACGATATTATGAATACGGCTATAGGAAATAACCCTAAAAGAGCAGGTTATAGAACTTATGAGGATGGAAAGTATTTGACAGTCGGTATGAAGGATAATAGTTCTACTGTAACCCTTCGACTGGATTTGTCAGATGCTACGAAATATTATTTCCATCCATTGGTAGATGGTGTATATAAGAAAAATGATTCTTCAGAAGGTTTCACTAATCGGGTATATTATGTAGATGAAAAGGACAAACTCGTAGAAAGCAACTTCGATAAAAATAAATTATGCAAGGCAACTAAGATTGAATGGTGGGCGTATGATAAGACCAAGACTTATTGTCGTAACCTGGGGACAGAGACTAAGCGTTTCTTTGATTTGTCGATGGGAAATCTCAATGGCGACGACTGGAAGCCTGCATCTATGACAGGCCCTAATAAGAGTTTTACATTTGGATATGGAGATCCTGTATACATCGTTGCTTATGCAATGGATGATGAAGATCATCGTTGCCCTATAGCCAACTTTGATGTTCGATTCATGAATAATCATCCGATGACTAAAGATGAGATAACTAAGGCTGGATTAAATAACAGACTGATTAGTTATCTTGACGAGCATTATAAAATGGCTACCAAGCCAATTACATTTGATGACGATGATGTAGAACAGACTGTGGCTGCTCCTACAAGTCCGGATGACAACCAGGACCGATTACCATCTAAATGGGATCGCCGTGCTTATAGTTTCGTATATCGTGATTTGATCGAATATGATGCTACTAATTATTATGGTCTAAAGACTATCGGTCATTCTCCACTTCATGGAGATTATTGCTTGTATAAGTCTGCAAATGTTGCTGGTATTTCCGGTGTGGCATATCTGCAACCAAATCATGGTTATCTTTGGTGGGATGGTGGTACTTTATATGATAAAACGTATGAGATGACCAATGGTTCTCAATATGGTCATTTCCTCTATGTGGACGCATCAGATGAAAGTAGAAAAATTGCTGCTGCAGATTTCACGGCAGATCTTTGTACAGGACAGCAGCTTATCGTCATAGCGGGAGTTGCTGACATGACTATTGCAAGAACCAAGCCACAGATTATGTTTAAACTATTTGGTGTTAATAAAGATGTCAATGGTGAGATTGTTGATAAACACCTAATACATAGTTTTTCATCTGGTGATTTTAGTAAGAATCTAGATAGTAATAAAACAGCGACTTGGTATCAGATATATGGTAAGATTACTTTGCAAAAAGAGGAAAATGTAGAAAAGTATTCTGATTTCCGGTTGGAGATAGATAATTACTGTAAGGATACTGAAGGTGCCGACTATGCCGTAGATGATATCCGTATGTATCTTGCGCCGGCTAAGGTTCAGGTGATTCAGGAGAAGCCTATTTGTGATGGTGCTGCAACGGGAAATATCAAGCTGAAGATTCGTGCTATCCACGAGACATTGAATGCGATTTTGGGACATAATGATACAAAGATCTATTTCAGATTTGTGGATGAAGATGGAAAGCCTGTAAATACGGATTATTCTTATACCTTAAAGGATATAACGACCGGTAAAACAAGTACAGTTCCTGGCACAGAATATGGTACTGTAGATGTATACGATTCAGAGGAAAAATGTAAGAACTTTGAGATTGATGGTACTAATATGATAGAAGTAGACAGCGAAGGTGAAACCTATATTGTCATCAGCAATAAGGAATTTTCTTTGACTACGGGAAAGAAGTATTACGTATCTGTATCTACAGAGGATCCTGCCAATGGAAATGCCAATTGGGGGGCACCTGCTGAACTCTGCTCGTTATACAGTAGCTGGTTTGAAATGGTTAGCCAGCATCCAGTCATTACGGATACAGATGGTAAGATCGTGACTGATTATAAGATTCCTTGCGATGCTGGTGATGACTATGAGATAAAAATCAAGGGACAATTGGTTACAACTGACCCTAATACAGGTGGTAAGATAACATTGGATGGTGTTAAGTTCATATGGTATCTTGATGGTACGGGTAAAGAAAACAAGTTGAATACTGTTGCTAGCAACGAAATTACTATCTTTAAGAAGAAGATTACATTGGGTGAAAATCATCAGATATTTATGAAGCCGGAAGGTAATGATAATGATGGCTATATTGAATATACTGCGCCAAATGGTAAAAAGTATCTGTTGTGCCCAAGTGCAATACCAGTACCATTGCGTGTAATGAAGGATGGACCACAGCTTAACTTCGGTTTCAATGATGTGGATTATCCATTCAATGACGGCAGTTATGAAGCATCGCTTCGTATCGGTTTGCCACAGTTGAAGAAGTTAAAGGATACAAAGGGATTCTTACAGATTCCTCTTCATAGTGTAAGTTATCAGTCAAGTGTTGCGGATAAGACTTTGACATTCATTGGTAATGATAACAATGCTACAGATAAGGTATATGTCGCAACAACCAATGATCCATTATGGAATGCAGAAGGAGCAAAATTGCTGTCTACTCCTGTTGCAACATTGAGTTCTAGTACTCTTGCTGAAGTCAAGTCCGACAAGCAGTATACCCTCGATCTCAAGTTCTCAGATGATGTCTTGAAAAACTTCCATGAGGGATATTACTATGAGCTTCGATTTGCCTTTGAGCAGAAAGCTGCGGCTACTGGTTCTGCAAGTAACTGCCCTGGTGAGTCTTATCTCAAACTGAAGATCGTTCCGGAGTTCGTAACATGGACTCCTACTGCCGATGGTGGTATGAATGCCAACTGGAACAATGATGCCAACTGGCATCGCTCATCATCTGCAGAATTGTATGATGATGATTATACCGATTATCAGACTTATGGCAGCAGTACTTCTGCGGCAGCATCTGCATCGAAGATAGAAATCCCAACACTGAATAGCTATGTGCCAATGAAGTTTACCAAGGTTACTATTGATAACTTGAAGGGATTGCCATTCCCTGACCTCGGTAATGTGGTTTACCGTAGCACCAATCAGATTGCTACCAAACTCACCAATGGTAAGGGTAATGAGGCTACGAAGTATATCCAGTACGACATCATGGCGTTCTGGGATGAAGCGGCTACTGAAAAGGGATTGGAAGCAGGTAATCTGAAGTGCGAGAAGTTCTATGGCAATACCTGCCATCAGATTTACTTCAAGCCTCAGGGCGAGCTTCGCGACCAGTGCTATCTGATATATGACAAGGCTTGGGTAGAGAAAGAGCTGGAGCCAAACAAGTGGTACACCATGGCTTCGCCTCTGCAGTATATCTACGCCGGTGATATGTATGTGCCGGCAAGTAATGGCCGACAGGAAACCAAGGCGTTTACGGATATCACGTTTGATACGGATGTATATAGCCGGAGCAAGTATCCGGTTTATCAGAGAGCTTGGATGAAGAGTGATGTGAAGGAAATCACCCCTAAGAGTGATTATCCTGCATCTCATTACCCAAGTGTAGCTGCTCCAGAAAATGTTGTTATGAATCTCGGCTACTGGAGCCACGTATATAATAAGGTGGATGAAAGCTATGCCGCAGACGGAACCTTCGGTGGTTTCTCTATCAAGGCGGGTAATGCGCTCTTGCCAAAGGATCAGACTAAGAAGGCGCTCCTCCGTTTGCCAAAGGCTGATATGGAATATCAGTACTTCGATTATAACGGAACAGAGAACTCTTCAAGCAAGACTCCGGTTACGAAGGATCCTAAAGGTCATGGCAAACTTCTCGTTGCCTTCAATAACGAAGAGAAGCATCTCGCAGAGAAGACTCAGAGTTTAGGAACTGATAACAACAGCGGTTTCTATCTCGTGGCTAATCCATATACCTGCTCTATCTCGATGGCTAAGTTCTTCGAGGGTAATTCAGGTTTGCAGAACGCTATTTGGATTGTAGAGAAAGGTGAGGTAAAGGCAATTTCCAATGCTGAATTGGGTAAGCAGAACTATGCTATCCAGCCTACCCAGTCGTTCTTTGTCAAGAAGAAAGAAGGCGAAATGGTAGAAAATGTAAGATTCACGTCTACGATGTGTATAGACCGCACTATTACTCCTGGCCTTCGGATGGCATCAGACTATGTCAAGAGCATTGAAGCAACGACAGAGAATTCCAGCGGCCAGATTTCAAAGGCACGCATCGCTTTGCGTCCGGAGGCTTCTGCCGACTATGATGACCAGGAGGATGTGGATCTGCTGTATGACCAGAACCTGAAGGATGTTCCGCAGGTTTATACCGTTGCCGGCAACGAGGCGGTGGCTGTGAATGCAGTTCCTGAGTTGTCATGGATTCCACTCGGTATTGTGAGCCAGCAGGCTGAAGAGGTTTCACTTACCCTGAAGGGTGTGAACAAGCTCGATGCTCCTGTTTATCTCTACGATGCTGCATCGGCAAGCTTTACAGAACTTCATGAAGGCGAGGCTGTGAAGGTGAAGGCGGGTGACCACGGAAGATACTTCCTCACCCAGACCCGTACCTCAACCGGCATCGACCGCATGGAGGCTGAAGAGCAGAGCGCACCGGTGAAGGTTTACTCACCTGCTGCAGGCATGATCGTTGTTTCTGCCTTGGGTAGTGAGAAACTCGACAGGGTTCAGGTATTTACGTTGGATGGCAAGATGGTTCACAGTTATCAGTTGCCTGATAAGCAAAGAATGATTCTCCGTGTTCCATCCGGCATTTACATCGTGAAGGCATCTACCCAGTCCTGTGCTCAGGCTAAGGGTCAGAAGATTTCAGTAAGATAGTATATTCTGGTTTTTAAATATCAATACTTATTTTTTGATAATCCTATTATACCCACATTATCTGATACCTTACTATATATAGGGGCATCTTTGTTTCTTTGGTAGAGACGAAGGTGTCCCTATCATTTTTATTATTTTTTTTAACACGCATAATTTGCTAGTTTCCAACAATTATCTTATATTTGCAAAGAGTTTCTGAGTCTCTTATGTAGAGATTCAGATGAACGACATCAAAAAACGAGCTTGATTCGCATGATGAAAGAGACAAATATACACTCACAGGTTACGTCCACTATTGCAGGGGACGACGGCGAAGCCGTGGCAAAAAGTGAACAAAACGCTAAGAAAAAGGTTCTGGAAAAGCCTAATGAAGGGCTTGAAAAACCTGCTGATGCAGGATGGTATGTGGCTGTAGTGAGAGTGAATTGTGAAACGAGAATAGCTGATTCTATACGAATCAATCTTAATCACAATCATGTTTGGTTTGATTACTGGATTCCCAAGGTAAAAGTAGTTTATATAGACAAACGTTCCAATAAGCGAAAAGTGAAAGAAAAGCTATTTCTTTCCACTTTCATCTTTTGGGTCACCAGTAAAAGTGTGTGGATTAGGCATAGATCTTCATTAGTCTGAAGAGA
>OCIU01001582.1_pt1 | contig 15337 bp, 15 predicted proteins | sample 1538471 | NCBI WGS metagenome assembly OCIU01 (sample SAMN04571693, study PRJEB22368) | human gut metagenome | biome: human gut; material: stool | host: Homo sapiens | place: Luxembourg | collected 2012-06-01 | reverse complement strand
TGACCTGGTTTACATTCAACACCTTTTAAGTCAACTATTTCATCTTCACTTTTAGCTGGGAAAATGTTCTCTAAATATACTTCTTCTGCTCCACAAATCATACCATAAGATGATTCGCCACGCATATTTGTTTTCTTTATTTTAACTAAATCTGGTTCTCCATGCCAATATACTTCAGCACCTGGTTTAGCTATAACTACATATTCACCTACATATAAGTTTGATCCACCACATACAATTTGTACTGGTTCTGATTCACCTATATCTACCATACATATTCTTAATGAGTCTGCATTAGGATGTTCTTTTACTTCTAATATTTTTCCTACTACTATGTCGTGAAATTTATCACTAGTATTTTCAACAGACTCTACTTCAACTGTTCTTAATGTTAAATCATAAGCTATTTGTTTGTTTGTTATTTCTTTTGGTAAATCAACATATTTTTTAACCCAATTTAATGATACTTTCATTTTGTTTACCTCCTTATTTAAATTGCTCTAAAAATCTTAAATCTGCACTATGGAATAATCTTACATCATCCACTCCATAACGCATCATAACTAATCTGTCTAATCCAATGTTAATATAAAATCCTGTCCATTCTTCTGGATCAAGTCCAGCAGATTTTAAAACATTAGGATGAATTACGCCACCTGGCATTACTTCAATCCAGCCATTGTGGTTACATACACTACAGCCTTTTCCATCACATACTAAGCATTCCATGTCTATTTCATAACCTGGTTCAGTAAATGGGAAAAATCCTTCTCTCATACGTACATTGATTTTTCTACCAAATACTTTTTCAAGAATAGTTTGAATCATTACCATTCCAGATGAGAATGAAATATTTTTATCAACTATAAGAGCTTCATATTGGAAGAATGCTCTTTCATGTCTTGCATCAGTATTTTCGTTTCTATATACTCTACCTGGGTAAACAAATCTCGCAGGAGCACCATGTTTTAATAAATATCTAACTGATCCACCTGTTAAATGAGGTCTTAAACATAAACGCTCATTTCCTAATTTTTCCTCTGTTCCATCTAACCAGAATGTATCCATAGATTGACGTGCTGGATGGTCAGAAGGGAAATTTAAGTTATCAAAAGCATATTTTTCACTACTAATATCATCTTCACTATATACTTCAAAACCTAATGATAAAAAGGCTTCATTTAGGTCATAACACATTTGAGTAATAGGATGTAATGCTCCTTTACTTATAGCTGTTCCTGGTAATGTAAGGTCTAAAGGTTTATCAACAACACTTTTAGCACTTATAAGTTCATCTTCTTTTTGTTTTATTTTATCTCCAAATAATTGTTTAATTTCAGTTGTTTTCATTCCAACAACCTTTTTTTCTTCATTAGATAATGTACTTATAGATTTTAAAACTTCACCTAACTCGCTTTTTTTACCAGTTAGTTCTTTTGCAATATTTTGCAATTCTTCTACTGTTTTTGCATTTTCTAGTTTTTCAAGTCCATCGTTTTTGATTTTTTCTAACTTTTCTTCCATAATAGCATTTCCTTTCCCTAAAAAACAAAAATAGTGATACCAAACTAAAGGACGAATCTTTTAATCCGCGGTACCACCTTTTTTCTAATTTCTTAGCACTTATTAAAATAATTTTCTTAACGATATTGACTCCATTATTGAAATTCATTATATAGCTTCTCTAGTATGGCTCTCAGTCTGTTGACCATAATTCCCTGTATAGAACTCTAAATAACTACTTAGATAATTTCTTCATCATATATCGAAGACATTTATATATTACATAAAACTGTATAAATTATACATTCAAAATAGCTTTTTGTCAATAAAAAATTGGTAGAAAAATTTGTGTTTCCTCCTTAAAAAAATTTTTGCTGAGGATGCTAATTGTTCTTTCGAACAATGGCTATAGTACATCATGATTTTATGTTAATTTCAAGTTTTTTACATAAAGCTCTTTAAATTTCTCTTTTAGCTTATTTATATATTTCCTTATTTTATTCCTTTATAAAATGATACGATAAATTTTAAATTTTTAAAACAAAAAATCAACCCTAAAGGTTGATTTTTGGTGCCAACGAAGGTAGTTATCTACAACTTTTTTGCTCTCTTGACGATTGATACAAATATCAATCAACTTCTGTAATTAATTTAGCATAAAAGTTATAAATTTTCAAGTAATTATTTTGAAAACATAAAAGAACTGTTAAAGTGTTAAAGACAAAGGAAAGATACAAAGACACTTTACCTCTGATATTTCTTTTTTATCTACTAGAACTCCTTTTTGTTTTTTATATAATCACTATATTTTTGTACAAGTATGTTATTTATTTTTTTCCAAAGGTTATATTTACACTTTTTCCTTGCAGGGCATTTCTTGCAATTTGGACATTGTGGTGCTTTTATTTTCTTCAAAAACATTTCTGTATTAAATATAATAGAATTTACTTCGTTTATTTTCTTACTTTTAGATTTTTTACTAATTACATCTTTTAGCTCATTTAAATAATTTTTTTCAAATTGGTCTATATCACTTTTTAATCTTTCTTCTATGTATTCAATAGTTTCTTCATATCTTTTTAAGTTTATTAAATAAATAGTAAAAACGTAAAAATAATCCAAAGCAAAATACTCACCTTTTATCAAGCAATTTATTCCCATCAAATTACTAGGTTTAATTAATTCCGTATATTTTATATTTTTTGAACATTCGTAGAATATTTTCTCAAACTCTATATTTTCTTGTTTTTCAAATAAATTGAAATATATATTTTTAATTTTCTTCATATTAGCAGAAATTTCTAGATTAATTGATTTAATAGTTTCTATTTCTGAAAAATTTGGAATATAAACCTTAAATGTATTAAATCCCATCATTGAATAATCTTTAATATATATATTCATTTTATTTTTCTTTGCAATCTCGAGGATAGTTTTTAATGCTTCCTTATTATCTTTTACATTATTAAAAGGGAGCTTTTCTAAAAACACACTATTGGGATGAATACCTGAATTTGATGAATAACATTTCAACCAATTATTTTGTAAAAATTCTTCACCATATTCTTCTTTATATTTTTTATAACAATTATTTATATTTTTCATCTTTGCTTCAATGTTTTCTTTTTTTAACCCTTGAAATGCTTCTGTAATACATCTTTGTAAGGCAATATTAAAATTTGGATCCGAACCAACCGTAAATAAATATTTTGTGTTTCCTTTAAGTAGCATAAAACCAACAACAGGGAATTTACCACCTAATGAGCAATCTTTTATTTTGTATTCAAATCCCATGTTTTTCAACTCTCTTAATTGCTCACTTATCGAATATTGTTCTAAGTTTTTTATCACAATATTTTTTACTTTTATTTCTTCAAACATTATTTTTTTATAACAATATCTTTCAAATATTTCGCAAATTCCTTGTACTAATGCTTCTTCCTTTGAGTTTCCTGAGCAAAGACCATTAGAATGCGTTAAAAAATTAATTAATCTTATTGGTAAATCTTCTTTTTCATTATTTATTATATTTTCAAACGATGTATAATATCTATAATTATCATTATATTTTATTAAGTCATTTAATGAATTTACCTCAATAAATTCAGAAAACTTATTGTAAAATTCATTATGTTCAAGATATTTTTCATCTTTATAAATTAACATATCCTCTTTATTTAAAAATGATGATTTTAACAAGAAATTTGCTTGCAATCTTTCCATAAATTCTGCATATGCACTTGCTAACGCATATTCTTTGGTTATGCCTTTACCATTTGTTCCAATTCCTTTTATTTCTTTTAATTCCACCCTAGTTGAATAAAATGAATTATTAATATTAATAATTTCTTTTTCTACTACGTTAATTTCAAACTTTTTTAATATTTTTTTTATTTTTTTTACTGTTTCTTCTGGTTTACATTCTTTTCTATTATACATCTTTTAACTCTTCCCTTTATAAAAATAAGAGAAGCCTATTCAATTAGACTTCTCATGTTTTACTTAGTCTTGACAATAGTTTCCGCCTAATTCTCTAATCATTGTTTTGTCATTTGACTTTTCATTAATGACCATTAATGGAGACTTTTTACTTTTCAAAATCTTCTTTATAGCTTTTATCATCCTTAATCACCTCCTTTTTTTTTTTTTGTTTTTTCATATATTCTACTTGAACATACTTCACCTGTCGTACCATTTACATAGATTTCATTTTCGTCTCGTAAAGCTTTTAAAGCCTTCCTTCCAACTCCAGTTACACAAGGAATTCCTAATTCTCTGGCAATAATAGCTGAATGACATAACATTCCTCCTACAGCTGTAACTAAACCAGATGATCTAGACATAATATCTAGCCAATCAGGATCTGTAAACATTGATATTAATATATCTCCATCATTCCATTTTTCTATATCTTTTAAATTTCTATAATAAGCTGATTTTCCTATTACTTCTCCTGCTGATGCTGGAGAACCTACAAAGATTTCTTCATCAGAATTTGTTAAAGTTTTATTTTTCTCCATAGAAACTTCTCTTGTAACAGGTCTGTATTGCAATAATATCAATTCTCCATCTATAACACACCACTCCATATCAGCCGTGTCTCCATTAAACTTGGCTAGTGTGTTTTGAATATCTAATAATTGCTTTCCTATATAATCGTTAGTTTTTATTCCTTCTTGCGTACCATTAGTTCTATTCCATTCTTCTCTTATTGGAGTCTCTTTTCCAGAAACTAATTTTTCGCCATTTCCTTCTATCCATTCTAAAATGCCGTTATCTTCACTTTGTCCTATCCAAACTCCTGATATTTCTGGCTCAATAAATTCTTGTATTATAACATTCATATTTGGTTGTTGTAAGTTATTTATTTCAATATATTTTTTTACTCTATCATTCTTTACTGATTGCTTTACGTTCCTTACTCTATCTATAATATTTTTCTTTTCAACATTCAAATATGAATCAAACATTCCAGCAAAAGAGTGTATTCCACCATCTTCTGCATTAGCAGAGCTTCTAACAGCATATCTTTTATTTTCATCAAGTAAATCTTTAATTTCATTGTCTTCTATTTCAACATAATAAGGTATAACATAAGTTTTAGGTATCCTAATTTCACTTGCCCTTAATTTCGCCAATCCCAATGCTTTTCCACCTATCATATCTTTCAATTCGTCTTCTAAACCTGCTTCATAGAGCTTTGCCAAATATTCTATTGGTACAACTTTCATTTTTTTCAAATCTTCTTTGGCTCTTTTTACTAGTGTTTTTTTATGTATTAGCATTAAGTTTTGATCTGGTTCATTTATATATTCTAATTCTAATGGATAAAGAGGTCTAATTCGTTTCATAGAATAAAGTCTTTGATTATCTTGCCATTTTTTCATTACCAAATACTTTTTCATTTCTTCATCATTAGGTAATTGTAATTTCTGTTCTTTTAATATCGTTTTTCCATCAACTGATAAATATGCTCTATCTATATTTTTAACAATATCTAGATAATTTTTTCCATATTTCTTTTTTATATCTTCTATTATCGTTTCACTAAATGAACTATTTTCATTTAGTGCTTCTACTAAGCAAAAATATGCCAAACCTCTTAATGAATAATTTACCTTCTTTTCATATTCTTCTGCCTTATCTCTCAATTTAAATTGTCCTTCTGCCTTTGCTCTCAGCATTTGAAATAATTCATCTATTTCTTTTGCAGTTCTTTCTTTGCTAACATACTCAATTATAGAATTTACTTCATTCATATAATCACTATCATGTATAGCTTCCATTAAATTTCTGAAATAAAATGTTTCAGCATCTTTTGTTATAAAGTTGTCCACTTTTTCTTTAAAAAGTTTAAAATCCTCTACACTAACTTCTTGCATACTTTCCTCCTAATTATATATCAATTATTTTATCTCTTTTTAATGTAATTAATAATTCCTTTGTTTCATTATAAAGTTTAGGTTTCATTTTTGCAATATATTCTCCAGTATAATTTCCATCAATAATTTTTAATATGTTTAAAGTTGCTTTATTACATTGTCTTAAAGGATGTGCTATTAAAATATAACGATTATATTTTTCTTTTCTCACATTTTTTATTTTTAATTTTATTTTTTTGTTTTTTATTTCATTCCATATTTGTATTTCATTTTTTTCTAATAACTCATCGCAGGATTCTTTCCAAAATTCGCCACTTAATTCTGCTTTGCACCCTCCTCTACATTTTAATAATTCATTACAGTTTTTGCATCTTAATGGTAACCAGTTCATTTTTTGAAATTTTTTATTTTCTCTACATTTCCAGATTTTTTTAAATCTATCATCCTTCATATTTCCCAAAACAAAATTTGAACTTGCACAAATCTTAACATCTCCATTAGCCTCTATCGCACAGAACTTATAGCCTGCTCCACAACCATGGCATAAATACCTGTACTTATCTTCTAATTGGCAAAAAGCAATACAATTACTTATTTTAATATCAAAGCCTTCATTATTTAGCTGATTTACTATTTCAATCATATTTTTCAAATTATCCTTTGTGTAGTTTTTTCCATTTCCGATATAATTTAGTCGTGCAACTGTTAGTTTCCAATTGTATTTTTCACACAATGTTGCTAAAAACTTTATATTATTATATTCTGTGTTTTCTGGAACAGTAGTACAATTTATATTTATTGATATGTTTTTAAAATCTTCTTCTACATATTTTAACCCATTAATAATTTGTTTGTAGCAATCCTTTTGAGAAAGTTTATTATGTGTTTTTTCGTTTCCATGTATAGATACACCTAATGAATTAATATACTTTAATACTTTTCTTATATTTTCTTGTTCTAATAATACACCATTTGTAATTAGTATCTGATTAAATCCTAATTCATATCCATACTCTAGCAATTCTTCTAAGTATTTATATAATAATGGTTCGCCACCAGTATAATATATATTACATACACCTATTAATTTTAATTCTTTCAATATTTTTTTTGCAAGTTCAAAATCCATGTCTACATAACTATTATTTTCTGATTGAGAACAAAATTTACAGCTTAACATACATTTACTAGTTATTTTCATATATACAGATATTGGATTTTTTAAGGTCTTTAAATTTATTTTTTTCCTTGTATCAACATTTCCATATTTATATATTTGATTCATTATAATTACCTTTCTTTTTCAATTTCTCTATGTGTGAGAATCTCATAAGTTTTATATTTTTTTATCATATCTAATTCTTCTTTTGATATTTCATTATTTTTAGATAAGATCCTTAATTTTTGCAATATATTTAACTCTCTTAAAATTTTTTCTTCATTGTCATCTGGCGAATGTATATAACTTAATGTATGAAATTTAAATATTCCTTCTCCACTTATTCTAGAATTTTTTCTAAGATTACCGTGACTTATCCTTTAAAATAATTTCACTAGTTTTTGTTTTATCAGTGTTTATTTCTTTTACTTTTGCTAGATTTATTAACAAATATAATTTATCACTTTCACTATATTTCTCTCTAATTTCTTTTTTAAACTTTAGAATATCTTTTTCAAAATTTTCATTGTCATAAATGTTTTTTATTAAAACTACGATTGCTTCATTTCCAAATAAATAGTTTATCATATATGCTAAAGACGCAAAACTTGTTTCAAACTCACTATTCGTTTTTAGCTGATTTTCATAAAGTTCCTTGCTTAAGTTCGTCCAATCAATTACTCCATATAATTTTATACTTCCTAATTTACTTCTAAGATAGATAATTACTAAATCGAACATTACCAAGCACATTACCAAATATAGCTGGTTTATTAGTATCAATATACCCTTTATCAAATAGTTCCTGACAAGGTTTGCAAATAGATTCTCTGAAATTAATTTGCTTTACAGCTATTACTGTACCTATAATATCAAGTTCTATATCTTCAACATATCTCATTATTAAATCTGCTTGTTCTTCACGAGTATAATCCTTCCATGTTCTAGTTCTTGCTTGATATTCTTTATCTAGTTTTATTTTATTGATAAAATCAATATCTCTTTTTAGTAAAATATCTTTTGGTGTAAATCGTAGTTCTTCTACACTATCAGTAGTATCTAGTTTAGCTTCTAATTCTGTGATAGCTTTCTCAACTATTTTCTTTTCCTCATTATATTCTTTTAATTCAAATACTCCATTTATATATGCTTTTTTTATTCTTTCAAGTTTGTTTCTTTGATTATTTATTTCTTTTTCTAATTGTTCTTTTGGCTCATCAAATTTTTGCTTTATCATAGGTAAGAAGAATTGATTAACAACTTCATCATATTCAACTAATTCAAATATAAATTGATTAAAATAATCATTTATTAGTTTTTCTTTAAACTCTATTTTACAATCATTACAATAGTAGTAGAAATATGATTTTACATTTTTCTTTGTAGTAGCCTTACCACCTAAAATGCGATTACATTTAGGACATTTTAGTTTTTGTAAATACAAATAAGTTAATGTTCTTTTAAATGCTCTAGAATTTTTCTTTTTTTGCACTTGACAATCAGCCCACATTTCTTTTGAAATAATTGGTTCAACTACATCTTCATAATAAGTAGGATTCTTTGTTCTTTTTCCGTGAACGAAATCACCTTTATATATTTCATTTTCAAGAATAGTGACAATAGTGGAATCTCGCCAATTATCTTTTCCTAATACTTTTTCTTCATTGAATAGATTACTTATTTTTTAATAAGTTTGAAATATACACATCATTTGAATAATTGAAACCTAAAAAAGTAATACTTTTAATAATTACTTTATGTGGTTCAATATATGAGAGATTAGTCTTTTCAATTTTTCTAATACTACCTTTTATAAAAGTAGGAGAAACTTTAGAAAATTCACATATAAATTCAAGTCTTTGCTTTAAACCTTCCTCAAATTGTATTTCTTCTTTAATTATCTTCATTACAGACACTATCCTTTCTTTTAGGATGATTTTTTCGCAAACAAAAAAATCAACCATTTCTGATTGATTTTTGTATTTATCTGTTTATTAGTTCGAACAGATACGTCATTGGTGCGGATGAGAGGACTCGAACCTCCACACCGTTGGTACTGGTTCCTAAGACCAGCGCGTCTGCCAGTTCCGCCACATCCGCTTATGTTTTGTTGACATAGAATATTGTAGCACACTTTATTATTCTATGTCAACAAATTTTTATTAATTTTTTATATTTTTTGTTCTTTCTTTTTTCTGCCTCTTTTTGGCTTTTCAGCTTTCTCTTCTTTAACCTTTTTCTCTTCAACGTAACCAGGTTTTCCTAATAATCTAAACATGTTTTTCTTATATTTTTCTACCCCAGGTTGATTAAATGGATTTACTTCTAGCAATCTTCCAGACATTGCACATGCAAGTTCAAAGAAATATATTAAATGTCCTATTGTACATTCATTTAATTTATCTACTGTTAATATTATATTAGGAACTCCACCATCCACATGTGCTTCAATTGTTCCTTCCATAGCTTTTTTATTAACATAGTCTAAGCCTTTACCTACTAAGTAATTCAACTCATCTAAATTATCTTCATCTTGGTTTATAAATACATCTGAATCTGCTTCTTTAATATCAATTACTGTCTCAAATAAATTTCTTCTTCCTTCTTGTATGTATTGGCCTAAAGAGTGTAAATCAGTTGTAAATTCAGCTCCAGTAGGATATATACCTTTTAAGTCTTTTCCTTCGCTCTCTCCATATAATTGTTTCCACCATTCATTAATATAGTGTAGTTTAGGCTCATAGCTTACTAATATTTCGATATTTTTTTCATTTTTATATAAAATATTTCTAACAACCGCATATTTATAGCAGTCATTATATTTTAGATTCTTGTCTAAATATTTTCCTTGTGCAATTTTCGCACCCTCTAATAATTTATCTATGTTTATTCCAGCTGTTGCAATTGGTAATAATCCCACTGCTGTTAATACTGAATATCTTCCACCAATATTGTCAGGAATAACAAATGTTGTATATCCTTCTTCATCAGCAATTTGTTTTAGAGCTCCTCTTTCCTTATCTGTTGTAACATATATTCTTTTTCTTGCTTCATCAAGTCCATATTTATTTTCTAATAATTCTCTAAAAATTCTAAAAGCAACTGCTGGTTCAGTCGTAGTACCTGATTTTGATATTACATTTATTGATAAGTCCCTGTTTCCTATTAATTCTATTAAATCATTTAAGTAATTAGGATTTAAGTTGTTTCCTGCATATAATATTTGAGGAGTTTTTCTTTGCTCTTTTGGTAAAGAATTATAGAATGTATTTGTAAGAGATTCAATTACTGCTCTTGCTCCTAAATATGATCCCCCTATTCCTATTACAACTAGTACCTCAGAATCTTTTTGAATTTTTTTTGCACATTTTTTTATTTTTTCTACTTCTTTTTTATCATAGTCTGATGGTAAATCTAACCATCCTAAAAATTCATTTTCATCCTTTGATTTTTCATGTAATTCTTCATGTATTTTTGTTACTTTACTTGCATATATCATTATTTCTTCTTGTTTTATATTACTATGGTTCAAGTCTAATTTTATATTTTCCATTTTAGATACCTCCTCTTTAGTATTTATTCCTATTTTATATTAAGTATTCATTTTATTCAATAGACTTTTATTTTTTTATATTTGTTTTTATATTTTTTATTTTTTTCATAAAATTGCTAGACTTTTTTTATTAATTTGTGTATGATTATATAGTATAAAAAAATTAGTAATTAAATTGTTCTCAGGAGGTTTATTATGAATAAAATAATTCTTAAAATATTTTTAATTTTGTTAGTTGCTTTTGTATCTCTTACTACTTTTGTTTGCGCTACTGATATAAACTTATATTTACCTGGAACTGATAGTCCTACTGACAATATAGACAACTCTAATAATTCTGAAGTTCCTAATAATACTGATACAACAAATCAAGAAAATAATAATATTATTGATAATACTTTAAATAATAACAATTCTGAATCAGAAGTTTTACAACCTACTGGGATTTCTTCTGCACAAGAAACTAGTTTAGGAATATCAAGTATTATAAATATAATATTCATAGCAGTTGGTGTTATTATAATATTACTTGCTATAGCAATTTTAATAAGATTAAATGGATAAATATAAGCGACTTTTAAAAGTCGTTTTTTTTATTTTCTTTCCACTATTTATCAGAATATTTTATATAAAATTATAAATACTAATATTGAGCATTTTTGAGCTTAGTTTTGAGAAAAGGAGGTTATTTACCTTTATGAAAAAAAGATTTTTTGCAATTGCTACTTTATTAGTTATTTTTTCATTTTTTATGGTTCCTTATACATTTGCAGCTAATAAAAATATGAATAATGCCGTAAATAATATTAGAAATGCCGTTGGTGGAACCGAAAATGTAGTTGAAGATGCAGGTAAAGGTATTGCTAATGGCATAAAAGATGGATTAAATTCTATTGATAATGGTGCTAAAGACGTAGGTAATGATATAAAAAATGATACTAATAATATGATGAATACTAATAATAGAAATACAAATTATAATGCAACCAGAACAGCTACAGATACAACAAGCTCTGGATTATTTGGAAATACTTCTAATGCTGTTTGGAGTTGGTTAATTATCGCTGTAGTTGCAATTATTATAGTAGCATTAGTTCTTTTCTATGCAAATCAAAACCAAAACACAACAACATATCATCATGATGATAATGAATAAGTAGTAAATTTATAACATGTATGTCTTCCCTTTTCTTGACACACATGTTATAATATTTATATTATGAATTTTAAGGAGCGTTACATACATGTCTAAAAAAATTATCGCTACGAACCCTACTGCCAGACATAATTATGACATAATAGATACATTAGAAGCAGGAATAGTACTTTATGGTACTGAAATAAAATCTATTCGTAATGGTAAGGTTAATTTAAAAGATAGCTATGCAGGTATAAAAAACGGCGAAGTATATTTGTATAGTATGCATATAAGTCCTTATGAACAAGGAAATATTTTTAATAAAGACCCTTTAAGAGACAGAAAACTGTTATTAAATAAACGTGAAATTTTTAAATTAGTTGGTCTTATAAAACAAAAAGGCTATTCACTTGTTCCTATTAGCCTTTATTTTTCTGGCAACTTTGTAAAAGTTGAACTAGGAATTGGAAAAGGTAAAAAATTATATGACAAACGTGAGGATATAGCAAAAAAAGATGCAGAACTTCGTATTCGTAAGCAATACGGAAAAATATTATAATAAAAAGGATTGATAAATAATGTTATTAGCTCTTTCAGGTGTTACTGGTATTGGAAAATCTTATTTTAAGGAAAGATTGGTTGAAGAGTTAAATTTTCATAAAGTAAATACTATAAGGACAAGACCTATTAGAATAGGTGAAAAAAATGGCGTTGATGGGATTTTTATTACCGATTCAGAATTAGATGAATTAAAAGAACAAAATAAAATTGTTTATGATTTTAAGGTATTTGGTGGAAGATATGCTTATTTAAAAGATGAAATATTTTCTGATGATAATATGGTTTTTGAAATGCATTATACAATGATTGATGATTGGAAAAAAATAAAACCAGATATAAAAACAATATACATTTTACCTCAAGATCTTAGTGTTCCTAAAACAAAAGCTAAAGAAAGAAACCTTTCTAAAGAAAAAGAAATTGAAAGAATCAATGAAATTGATGAACAATATAACAGATTTATGAATGATAAGGTTTTTCAAAGTAAATTTGATTATATATTATATAATAATTATGACAAAAAATCAGAAGAACAACTATTAAACTTAATAAGAAATTTAATTAGTAAATAATTTGGAGGTTATATGAATAATACATACTTTACTTTAGATGATAATTTTGAAAAAATTATCAAAAACACATTAAATGATAAAGAAATAATTAGTTTAAAACAAATTCCAACTGGTTGGACTAATATAGTTTATGAGGTTACAACATCTGAAGGTAACTTTTTCTTTAGATTTCCTAGAGATGAGTTTTGGTCTAGAACAATTGTTAAAGATTATGAATTTGCCAAATATATTTATGGTAAAACAGACTTTAATACTGTAAAACTAGATATTTTTTATGATAATGATAGACCATTTAGTGTTCATAAAAAAATACCTGGCATTCCACTTGCTGAAGTTATGAATGACTTAAGTGCTGATGAAATAAAAAATATTTCTGATGAAATTGCTAAGTTCATGTATCAACTTCACCATTTAAATTATGATAAATCTAAGATATTTACCATACATAATATTGGATTAAACTTAACAGATTTTTTAGATGAATTACTAAATGTTCATGTTGCTCAAAATGATATGAAATTTTGGTACCCTTCTACCCTTTCTTCTGATGATAATTGCCTTGTTCACGGTGACTTAAATTCTAGTAATATACTATTAGATGAAAATCATCATGTTTCTGCTATAATTGATTTTGGCTTTGGTGGTTTTGGAAATAAATATAATGATATTGGAAGAATTATTGGAAGATGTCCTGAAACTTTTAAAAATGACATTGTAAAAAGTTATGAGTCATATTCAAATGCTAAATTAAATTCTGAAGTATTACATAATAATATTGAAACATGGACTAATATTGATAATGGATATATAAACTACATGAGAACAATTGGTATATATGAATAATTTAAAAGCGATATAATATTTTGTTATATCGCTTTTTTGTTTTATGCTTTATTGCTTGATCCAAATACATCTCTTATTTTATGTTGAACTGTTTCTTTTATTAGTTCTCTAGCTGGTTGCATGTATTTTCTCGGATCAAATACTTCTGGGTTTTCAATTAGTGCTTTTCTTATAGCACCTGTCATTGCTAAACGTAAATCTGTATCAACATTTATTTTTGATACTCCTCTTAAGCTAGCTTCATGTAACATTTCATCTGGTACGCCTTTTGCTCCAGGTATATTTGCTCCATATTTATTACATAATTCTACTAATTCAGGAATAACAGTTGATGCACCATGTAATACTATTGGAGTATTAGGTAATTTTTCTTTTACTTTCTCTAATATGTCAAATCTTAATTTTGCTTCACCTTTAAATTTATATGCTCCATGACTTGTTCCTATTGCAATAGCTAATGAATCACATCCTGTTCTTTCTACAAATTCTTTTGCTTGGTCTGGATCTGTGAACATTGCATCTGAAGCAGCAACATTTACTTCATCTTCAATTCCTGCTAATTTTCCAAGTTCTGCCTCAACAACTACTCCTCTATTATGAGCATATTCTACAACTTTTTTTGTTAAAGCTACATTTTCTTCAAAGTCATATTTTGATCCATCAATCATAACTGATGAAAATCCATGGTCTATACACATTTTGCATGTTTCAAAATCTGGTCCATGATCTAAATGTAAAGCTATTGGAATATCATTTTCTTCTAATGCTGCTTCTATCATTTTTCTTAAGAAGCCTATTCTTGCATACTTAATTGCACTTGAAGATGCCTGTAAAATAACTGGAGAATTTTCCTCTGCAGCTGCATCTACAATTCCTTGTATGATTTCCATATTATTAACATTAAATGCACCAATAGCAAAATGTTCTTTCATTGATTTTTCAAACATGTCTTTTGTTGTTACTAATGACATAATCCTTCCTCCTTAATTTAAACTTCATTAATTATATATCACTTAAATTTAATATTCAATATTAAAATAAAAAAAGTAAGCTCTACTCTCCAAATATGAAGAGTAGAGCTTGGACAACATAAGGATTACTCAGGATTACTCAAATTTCAAATTTAGTGGACATGGCTTTTATAAAGCCATATGGACCAACTCTGAACAGATATTCTCTGTTCAAAATTCCTACATTCTTCGAATTTACCTCTTGAAGAATTCTTTTCGCAAACTCCTCTTTTACAGAAGTTTCTCCATGGTTTACAAGGATAAGTTTAATATCCTCAAATTGTTGCAGGAACTCAATCATTTCATCTGCTTTTGCATGTGCAGAAAATTCGGTGGTGTACTCCACCCTTGCTCTTTTTGTGCAAAGCATCCCTCCTATCGACACAATGTCTCCATTTTCTGCCGATTTGAGTCTTGCTCCCAAGGTTCCTTCAGTAGTAAATCCAGTAAACTGAATCAAACACTTTTCCTGTTTGATATACTTGATTATATACTGAGGTGCAGGTCCATACGACCCCATGCCCGAAGTGGTTACTATGATTTTACACTCGTCAGATTCCAAAACCTGAGCTCTATTTTCTTTGTTAACAAAGCAAAGATTTTGAGGAAGAAAATC